>OGNZ01000525.1_pt1 | contig 27013 bp, 27 predicted proteins | sample 1573601 | NCBI WGS metagenome assembly OGNZ01 (sample SAMEA2582009, study PRJEB24529) | metagenome | biome: Human gut stool | place: China | collected 2011
TAAGCCTTAAAATTTTATTTATTTGTTGCTTTTAATACATAAACTTTAGAGTCGAAATCACAGCTTGTAGGCATATCACTAGATACCTGACCTGCGCTAGGATCATCAATTACAAGACCGATATTCATGAGTTCATCACCATAATAACAATTGCCATCAATATTTTGTTTATAGCAAAAATCAGGATTTAAGCCTTGGAGATAAATTCTGCTATATGGTAAATTGATACCATTTAATACACGATACCAACCAACAATAGCAGTTTCTTTATCTTCGCTTACTACCATCCAAGCAGTTACATTATTTTCAAAAGGACTGCTCAAACGATAGAATGTGCCAAATTGGAAAACTTCACGATATTCTTTCATGAATTTAATTTGTGCTTTTACTTCTTCTTGTTCAGCTGGAGTTAATTTATTTAAATCAAGCTCATAGCCAAAAGTACCAAAGTAAGCAACATTTGCCCTAGTATGAAGAGGTGTTAAGCGATATACTTGATGGTTAGGAGTAACAGAAACATGACTGCCAATAGAGCTGATAGGGTAAGCAAAAGATGTACCATATTGGATTTTTAAGCGTTCTATAGCATCGGAGTCATCACTTGCCCAGCCTTGTGGAGCATAATATAAAAGACCTGGGTCAAATCTAGCACCACCACTAGCACAAGATTCAAAGAGAATATGAGGGAACTCAGAAGTTAAGCGTTCATATAAATCGTAAACACCTAAAATATGACGATGGAATACTTCTCCTTGTCTATCAGCAGGAAGTGCGACAGAATAACATTCTGTAATACTGCGGTTCATATCCCATTTTATATAAGAAACTTTTGCTTCACGTAAGATTTTAGCAAGCATATTGTAAATATAATCTACAACTTCTTTACGTGAATAATCTAATACATATTGATGACGACATTCACAAGAATTTCTATTTGGTACATGTAAAATCCAATCAGGATGATTGCGATAGAGGTCAGAATCCATATTAGTCATTTCTGGTTCAATCCAAAGACCAAATTTCATGCCGAGATTTTCAATTCTTTCTGCAAGACCTTTGATGCCATTTGGTAAGCGGTCAGTATTTGGATACCAATCGCCAAGACCTGCATAATCGGAAGTACGTTTGCCAAACCAGCCATCATCTAATACGAATAATTCTACGCCACATTCTTTAGCTTTGCTAGCGATAGTTACGAGTTTATCTTCGTTGAAATCAAAATAAGTAGCTTCCCAGTTATTGATTAAAATAGGTCTAGCTTTATCTCTCCAATAGCCACGAGCAAGGCGTTTTTGGAATAATTTATGGAAAGATTGACTTAAATTATTTAAGCCGTTATCAGTATAAATCATTACAGCTTCTGGAGTTTGGAAAGATGTATTTGGTTCTAATTTCCAATCAAATGTAGTTGGATTAATACCCATTAAAATGCGTGTAACATCATGAGTATCAACTTCTGCTTGAGCTAAGAAGTTACCGCTATAAATTAAGCTAAAACCAATAGCTTCACCTTTATTTTCATCTGTAGTAGGTCGTTTTAAAATGATAAATGGATTGTGTTCATGGGAAGAATGACCACGAGTGGAATTAATAGCAGTGATGCCTTGTTCTAATTTACGTACTTTTAAATGACGTTCTCTAGACCATGTACCAGAGAATTGGAGCCATTCATAATCGCAATCAGGTAAATCAAGGCAAAGGCTCATAGCTGTTGTTAAATGAACATCATCTTTACCCTGATTGTAGATTTTAGCACTGCGAGCGATAATGCCATTTTGAGCAAAAATAGTATAGAGTAAATCTATTTCAACTAAAGTTACAGGGTCTTGTAAATGAATAGTTAAAGTGAGAGCTTCATCATCATTTTCTGTATAAGTAGCAGGTAAATTTTCAAGTTTTGGTTTGCCTTTGCTGATAGAATGACTCTGATAATGGAAGTCAGAAATTTTACTGCCGTTTGTCTGGCAAATTTCAATAGCAGGCTGACGATAATCAGAAGTACCATAAACAGGATATTCTTGACGAATATGGCTCAAAGATATAATATTATGGAATTCTTCAGAAATATAGGAAGTTGTTGGACGAGCACAAGATTGAATTAAATAGGAAAAATCTGCTTTGTCATGTACTTTTTTACCAAAATATACTTGGCTTAGATGACCATTAGGAAGTACAGTCATAATGTAACTAATTTTATCATTAGTTAAATGAAAAGTACGGCTTTGTTCATTAAATAAAATTTGCATCTTAAAAAACGCTCCTTTATAAATATATGAATTTATGGCTTTTCGTAATTAATATCTATAAATTATTATATATGAGAATTTTATGAAAATAAAGATGTCGTTGTTAAGTAAATCAGTTTAAATGTTAAATAAAAACTATAAGAGTAATACTTATAGTTTTTATTTCATTCTATTTACAGGTTTATTAAAAGAGATTTTAGGAGAAAAACTTTTGCGATACTGTGAAGGTGTAAAACCTTTTTTTGCTTTAAAGGCTTTAGCAAATACTAAAGGGTCTTGATAGCCACAAGAATTAGAAATAGTTTCAATGGATAGCGTAGTTGTATTTAATAATTGTTCAGCACGAGTTATGCGATAATTAGCTAAATATTCTTGGGGAGAAATATTTAAATGTTTGCGAAATAATAAATAGAGATAATTTCTAGTGATGCAAACATATTTAGCGATATCAGTGATTTTTAAATTATTAGTGTAGTTATTTTCGATAAATTCAATGGCTTTTTTTACATATAGGTTATTGTTGTCATTAGTCGGCAATATAGTTTTTATATCTTTACTTAAGATAGAGAAGAAAGAATATAATAGACTCTCTAGCAAAAATTGATTGCTTGTGGCAAAGTTATTATTTTTTAACATATTATGCACAATTTGTTTTAATTCCTCACTATAATTACATTGAAATGTTAGATGATTGGAACTAAGACCGATATCATTTAGATATTGAATAGCTTTAGTGCCATTAAAGCCAATCCAAAGATATTGCCATGGGTCATCTTTATCAGCTTGATAAAATACTTGCAAATGAGGTTCAACTAAAAACCCTTGACCTTGAGATAATTCATAGCAAGCGTTATTTACATAATATTTTCCTTTGCCTTTAGTTATATAGTGAATGATATAATTATCGCGGATACCAGGGCCAAAGCTGTGATTAGGTTCACATTTAGCTAAGCCACAAAAACATAAGTATAAATCAGAAAAATGGCGTTCTGTTATTTGGAGTACATGAGAATTTTCCATAATAATTAACCTCAAATTTAATTTAGTCTTATAATATTATAATATAATAAAACAAATAAATAATAAAAGGTGATTTTTATGGAAACAAAATGGTGGCAAAAATCTGTTGTTTATCAAATTTATCCTCGTAGTTTTTGTGATAGCAATAATGATGGTATTGGTGATATCAATGGTATTCGCTCTAAATTGGATTATTTGGAAAAATTAGGTATAGAAGTAATTTGGCTAAGCCCTGTATATTGTTCACCTAATGATGATAATGGCTATGATATCTACGATTATTATGATATTTCTCCAGAATTTGGGACATTAGATGAAATGAAAGCTTTATTGAAAGAAGCTAAAGCACATCATATAAAAATAATCATGGATTTAGTGGTAAATCATACTTCAGATGAACATAAATGGTTTATAGAAGCAAAAGAAAATAAAAATAGCAAATATCGTGATTATTATATTTGGCGAAAAGGTGAAAAAAATAATCCACCAAATGATTTATTATCTTGTTTTGGCGGCTCAGCATGGGAATATGATGAAGTTTCTCAAGAGTATTATTTACATTTCTTTAGTAAGAAACAGCCAGATTTAAATTGGGAAAATAAAAATATGCGCAAAGATATTTGGCAGATGATGAATTTTTGGATTGATTTAGGTGTTGGTGGTTTTAGAATGGACGTCATCGATATGATTGGCAAAGTTCCAGATTTAAAAATCAAAGAGAATGGACCTAGATTACATGAATATATTCAAGAAATGCATAGAGAAACTTTGCAAGACAAAGATTTATTGACTGTAGGTGAATGTTGGGGTGCAAATCCGCAGATAGCACAGTTATTTTCCAGTCCAGATAGACATGAATTAAGTATGGTATTTCAATTTGAACATATTATGCTTGACCAAGAAGGTTCAGATAAATGGAATTTGAAAAAACTTGATTTAATTGAGTTGAAAAAAGTATTTACTAAGTGGCAAAAAGAATTAAATGGCAAAGGTTGGAATAGTTTATTTTGGAATAATCATGATTTACCAAGAATAGTATCTCGTTGGGGTAATGACAAAGAATATCGCGTGCAGTCTGCAAAAATGTTGGCGATATTACTTCATGGTATGCAGGGAACACCATATATTTATCAAGGCGAAGAAATCGGTATGACCAATATTGAGTTTAATGATTTAGCCGATTTTGCCGATATTGAATCTGTGAATGCATATAAAGAAAGAATGGCTAATAATATACCTAAAGAAGAAATATTAAAATCTTTGCGTGCCAAAGCTAGAGATAATGCAAGAACTCCTATGCAGTGGAATAGTGATGTATATGCTGGCTTTAGCATGGCTAAACCATGGTATAGAGTAAATCGCAATTATGTAGATATAAATGTAGAAAAAGCTTTAGCTGATAAAAATTCAATTTTTTATTGTTATCAAAAATTGATTAAGATGCGTAAAGAAAATCCTATTATGATTTATGGTGAATATGATTTATTATTAGCCGAAGATAAAAATATTTTTGCTTATACAAGAAAATATGAAGATAAAACTTGGCTTATAGTATGTAATTTTTATGATAAAGAAGTCGATTTTAACTTAGAAGGCACAGGAAAAATTTTAATCAGTAATTATGAAGATACAATAACAGATTTGACAAAAGGTCATTTAAGACCATATGAAGCTGTAATTTATCAGTGGCAGAAATAATAAGAAAGCATAGTTTAATCGTTTTGATTAGACTATGCTTTCTTTTTGTATATTTAAGTTGTTGGTAAATCAGAGGTACAATGAGCACATTTAGTGGCTTCATGAGGAATTTCAGATTTACAAAATGGGCAGATTTTTGTTTTTGGCGGTTCTTTAGGAATAGGAATTAATTTGTTTAGCTGTCTAATTAAACAAAAGACAACAAAAGCCAAAATTAAAAATTGGAGAAAATCTGTTAAAAAGGCACCATAAGCAAAAACTGCACCAGCTTTTTTAGCTGTTTCAAGGTCAGCACCTTTTTCAGCAAGTATGAAAGTCGCCTTACTAAGTGGCAGATACATATTGTTAAAATCAATACCACCAGTAAAAATACTGATTATAGGCATGATTAAATTTTTTACAATAGAATTTACAAGCCCTGTAAAAGCAGTACCAATAATCATACCAACTGCTAAATCAAGCATATTACCTTTAAAAGCAAATTTTTTAAACTCAATAAAGAAATTTTTCATAATGATAAAAACCTTTCTAAGCATAATGTATATAATTATAACCTATAAAGGTGAGTATTGAAAAGAAAAAAAGCATTTTTTGACAAATATTGTGCATTTATTTAGCTGTAAAAATGAATATAAATAAGTATAATAAATACATATTTTTGAGAATGGTGATGAATTTTTATGAAGAATAAAGTAATGGAAAATTTTATAGATAATAATTATAATTGTTGTCAAGCTATTGTTTGTGCTTATTGTGAAGAATTAGGCTTGTCAGAAGATGTAGCATTTAAATTAACAGAAGGATTTGGTTCTGGCATGGGAGGATTAAGAGATACTTGTGGAGCTGTTACAGGCATGTTTTTTTGTAATAAGTCTAGCTAATAGTGCAGGTGATAAACATTTACCATTGAAAAGTAAATTTGATACATATAATAAATTTCAAGAAGTAGCAAAATTATTTAAAGAAAAATGTGGTTCAATATATTGTAGAGATTTGAAAAATATGGAGAAGAATAAAATTTTATCTTGTGAAGATTGTGTACAAGTAGCAGATGAAATTTTAAAGAAACATTATTTAAAAAAATATAAGTTTAATAGCTAATATATTAATAGTTAAATTGATCAATAAATTCTTTCATTTTGATAGAATTTGTAGAGGAAGCATTGTATTCAGGATCTTCTAAATAAGATGATTCTAAAGCTTTTGCTAATTGCTTTAGAAATTCATTTTTATAGATAATATCACTACCATTGTATTTATTAAAAATAGCAGATAAAAGCATTGCAATTGACATTTGAAATTTATAATTTCTACTAGAAATGCCATATAATTCTTTTGAAAATGGATAATTTATTGTTTGCATAATATGATAAATCCACTTATTAAAAGATATAAATTTATCAGTAATATTTTTTAAAATAGAAGGAATTTCTTTTTCAGTACAAGTTTCAAATATATCAGCTTTATTTTTCATATATTCTTCGGAATATGTTGTAGAATCTTTAAAATTTCTATTAATACCAAATTCGATAATATAAAGTATAGCAAAAATAGACTCATGTATTTTCTTTTTTAAAAATCTATCAGGTGTAATGTTATAAGCTTGTTTTAATTTGTATTCTAAACTATCTTTTTTTGATGAAGTATTATATAGCGATTTTATATAATCATTTAGCCAATCATTTATAGGAGATGTATATACTGCATTTCTAATTTCTTGAGGAGTTAATGTTTTAGTGCCTTTATTGTATCTACTAAAAATTTCCAATTCAAATTCTTTACCAGGAAATTCTCTAAAAACAAATGCAGATAACTTATAACTAATAATATGTTGTTGATAATCAAAATCTAGATTACTAAATTTTTTACCTTCAAGTTCAGTTAATAATTTTAAACCTTTTAAAGTAAATTGATCTTTTCTATATCGATAAAAAGCGTTTAATCTATGTTGTCCATCTACTACATCTAAGACTTGTACTCCTTTGATTTTAGCAGATACTAAAAAAACAGGAGGTATAGGAATCCCTACAAGAATAGATTCTATTAAAGAACTTTCGTCTTCATGTGTAGATCTATATTCTCGTTGATATTGAGGATTGAGAACGATGCAATCATTATATTTTAATTTAAATTCATCAGTTATTAGGTTTTCATTATTATTAAAGTTATATTCTTGTAATTCTTTACCTTTATCAATACTTTCAACAATTTGTTGAATAGTATGATCTAATGTTTGAGGAGAAACTCTATATTTTATATTAGTCATTTTCGTCAGCTCCTTTTAAATAATCTAGTACATTAAGTTCTAATTTTACATCTTTAGCAATAGAATCTAATTCGGGATATAAGTTTATGAATCTATATCCAATTTTATATAAAGATGTTAAAATCTTTTTTTTATAATTATAAGGGATAATTATTTTTTTTAAATAACTATCAGCATGATCATTTTCATTTAAAGGTTTGGATTCATTTTGAAAATAAACAAAACAACCTTTTTGAGCGTATACACGATGATTGATCATATTTGAAGAAATAACTATAGGGAATTCTTTTTCATCAAGATTTATAGATATATCTTCAGAAATATTAATGATTTCAGTTCTAGATACTGAATAATTATTTAATATAGATGGATTTAAGAACCATACTACAGAATCATTTTCATCGTCATCTATTTTAAAAGAGTTTTCTAAAGCAAATAATAGTGAAGTTAATGGAGAAAATGTAAAATCTAATAATCTCGTTGGAATTCCAAAATGTTGAGCATTAACTAATAATTCATATTTATTTGTTTGTTCTCTTGTATTCTTCATATATTGAATAGAATTTATTTTAAAATTTTTAATGAATTGTTCTAATTGGGTTTTGGAATAAATACGATTATTTTTTTTATCAGTACGCATTCCAGATGGTAATAAAGAAAAATCATTATTTTGTCCTCTTGATAAAGTATAATCAAATGGAAGGTTTTCTATATAGTCAATATAATCTGTTAAACTTTCTATTTTTTCATTAGTAATCATATATTTGTTTTCCTTTTTGATATAATTGTTTAAGTTAAGTAATAAATTTAAGATTTAATAAAAAGCTCGAAATCCTAAATTCATAGGATTTCGAGCTTTTTTATCTTATTCCCATTCAATTGTAGCTGGTGGTTTAGAAGTTATATCATAAACTATTCTGTTTACACCAGGTACTTCGTTTACAATTCTACGAGAAACTGTATCTAATACTTCATATGGAATTCTTGCCCATTCAGAAGTCATAGCATCGCTACTTGTAACAGCACGAAGTGCTACAGTGTGGCAATAAGTACGGCTATCACCCATAACACCTACAGAGCGAATGTTTGGAAGACAAGCGAAATATTGCCAAATTTTTTCAGAAAGACCAGCTTTAGCTACTTCTTCACGGAAGATAGCATCTGCTTCACGAACAACAGCGAGTTTATCTTCAGTTACTTCGCCGAGAACGCGGATAGCAAGACCAGGACCTGGGAATGGTTGACGCCATACGAGGTCATGAGGAATGCCGAGTTCTTCACCTACTGCACGAACTTCATCTTTAAAGAGTTCGCGAAGTGGTTCGATAAGATCGAATTGAATATCTTCAGGAAGACCACCAACGTTGTGATGGCTCTTAATTGTTGCAGAAGTTTTTGTACCACTTTCAACAATATCTGGATAGATTGTACCTTGAACAAGGAAATCAATTTTGCCGAGTTTATTAGCTTCAGCTTCAAATACACGAATGAATTCTTCACCGATGATTTTGCGTTTTCTTTCAGGATCAGAAACGCCAGCTAATTTACCTAAGAAACGGTCTTTAGCATCAACACGGATAAGGTTCATATCGAATTGTTTACGGAAGATAGTTTCTACTTGATCGCCTTCGTCTTTACGGAGTAAACCGTGGTCAACGAATACGCAAGTTAATTGTTTGCCTACAGCTTTGTGAACTAAAACAGCAGCAACAGAAGAATCAACACCGCCACTTAAAGCGCATAATACTTTTTTGTCGCCAACGATTTGTTTGATTTCTGCAATTTTGCTTTGAGCAAAAGAACTCATAGTCCAATCGCCTTTTAAGCCGCAGATTTTGAATAAGAAGTTTTTCATCATCTGCTGACCAAATGGAGTATGTTCAACTTCTGGGTGGAATTGTACACCATATAATTTACGACTGTCATCGCACATAGCAGCAACAGGAGTATGCTTAGTATGAGCAATAGCTTTGAAACCTTCTGGAACTTTTTCTACATAGTCGCGATGGCTCATCCAGCAAATTTCATCAGCATTGATACCATCGAATAAAACGCTAGTAGTATCAAGAGTGATATCCATTTTACCATATTCACCAGCTTCAGCATGAGCTACGCTACCACCGAGATTATGAGCTGTGAACTGATGACCATAGCAAATACCAAGTACAGGGATACCAAGTTCAAAGATTTTTGGATCAGCTTGTGGTGTATTGTCAGCGTAAACACTGCTAGGACCACCAGTGAAAATAATAGCTTGTGGATTTTTAGCTTTAATTTTTTCTACTGTATAATCATAAGGAACAATTTCACAGTAAACACCGCATTCTCTAACACGACGTGCAATTAATTGGTTATATTGACCGCCAAAGTCAATAACAAGAACCATTTCATGAATTGTGCTCAATTTTTTACCTCCTAATAATAAAAAACGCTCTCTTTACAAAAATAGTTTACTATACAGTAGTTTTTCTGTAAAGAGAGCTTTTATATTTGTTGCTATTTATTAAGCGAAATTTAATTTAAAATTAAGCTTTACCGTCGCAACCAAGAACTTCTTTAATTTTGTGAGAAACGATTGCTTTGATGTTAGTTCTACCGTCAGCAACATATTGACGTGGGTCAAAATGATCAGGATGATCGTTGAAGTGTTTACGAATACCTGCAGTCATTGCAAGACGAAGGTCGGAGTCGATGTTGATTTTGCAAACAGCCATGGAAGCAGCTTTGCGAAGTTGGTCTTCAGGAACACCAACAGCATCTGGCATATGACCGCCATTTTCGTTGATAATTTTAACGAAATCTTGAGGAACGGAAGAAGCACCATGTAAAACGATTGGGAAGTTAGGAAGACGTTTAGCAACTTCTTCAAGAATGTCGAAACGAAGTGGAGGTGGTACTAAAATGCCTTGTTCATTTCTTGTGCATTGGTCAGGAGTGAATTTGTAAGCACCATGGCTAGTTCCGATAGCGATAGCTAAGGAGTCAACACCTGTTTCTTTAACGAATTCTTCAACTTCGTTAGGATCAGTGTAATGAGCTTCATGAGCAGCTACTTTAACATCATCTTCGATACCAGCTAACTGACCAAGTTCTGCTTCTACTACTACGCCATGAGCGTGAGCATATTCAACAACTTCTTTTGTTTTTTCAATATTTTCTTTGAAGCTGTAGTGGGAACCGTCGAACATAACGGAAGTGAAACCGCCATCAATACAAGATTTGCAAGTTTCGAAATCTGCACCATGGTCGAGGTGTAAAGCGATTGGAAGACCAGTGTCTTCAATAGCAGCCTGTACAAGATGTACAAGGTATTGATGTTTAGCATATTTTCTAGCACCAGCGGAGCACTGAAGAATTAAAGGAGCGTTTAATTCTTTAGCAGCTTCAGTGATACCCTGAACGATTTCCATATTATTTACGTTGAATGCACCAATAGCATAATGGCCTTCATACGCTTTTTTAAACATTTCTTTTGTTGTTACTAATGGCATTAAAAAAACCTCCATAGACAAAATTTAAATTTCAAGACTATTATAGCATAAAATTTGTTTATTTGTATATCAAAATCTGAAAATTATTTAATTCAGACAATTCTTGTAATCTATAAATATTTTTTATAATAAATTATAGTTAAATCCGTTATGATATAATTTTAAAATAAATATAATTTTTATTTAAGTAGGTGAGCATATGAATATTGAAAAATTGTCTATAAAACAGATAAAAGATTTAATGGTTAAAGAGTGTAATGACGAATTATTGACAGCGATAAAAAATGATGCCCGTAAAGGTGTACAAAGTATATATAAAAGTTATCAACGAGAAATGAAAGAACGTCAGCGAGTGGCTAATTTATATACTTTTGAAAATGAATGTAGAGCTAATGGTTATAAATTAATTGCTGGCGTAGATGAAGTGGGTAGAGGACCGCTCGCTGGGCCTGTAGTAGTAGCTAGTGTTATTTTGCCGGAGAATTTTTTTATTGAGAAAATAAATGATTCCAAGAAATTATCGGAGGCAACACGTGAAAAAATTTATGATATCATCATGAAAAATGCGATAGCTGTAAATAGAGCGATTATCGATGAAAAAACTATAGATAGAGTAAATATTTATCAAGCTGCAATGAATGGTATGTATGAAGCTATTTATGGATTAAACCCTAAACCTGATGCAGTATTAATTGATGCTATGCCTTTAGAAAGTTTGGATATATATCATCAATCAATAATTAAAGGTGATGCAAAATCTGCTTCGATTGCAGCAGCTTCCATTGTCGCTAAAGTGGAAAGAGATAGAATGATGAATGAATTTGATAAGATTTATCCACAATATGGCTTTGCTAAAAATAAAGGGTATGGAACAAGTGAACATTTAGAAGCTTTAAGAAAGTATGGACCATGTGAAATTCATCGAAAATCATTTGAGCCAATAAAATCAATGGTGATGCAGAAATAAGGTATTTGTATGAAAAATATGGGCTTATGGGGAGAAAATAAGGCTGTAGAGTTTTTAAAGGTAAAAAATTATACAATATTGGCGAGAAATTATCATAGTAGATTTGGTGAAATAGATATTATAGCAAGAAAACAAAATACAATTATTTTTGTTGAAGTAAAGACTAGAAAAAATACTGCATTTGGATTTCCTGCTGAATTTGTGGATTATCAAAAACAACAAAAAATCATGAAAACGGCTCAATTATATATAAATGATAATTTTAATGCAGAATTTGATTATAGATTTGATATAATAGAGGTATTTCACTATGATGATAATAAGGTGAATTTTAATCATTTGAAAGGAGCGTTTGAGCTTTGAAAACAAAGGGTTTTGAGCGAAAAAGACGTATTATAGTTGGTGTATCAGGGGCAAGTGGTGCGATTTATGCCTATAGATTGATACAAGTCCTTGCTGATAGTGGAATTGAAGTACATTTTGTGGCTTCAAAAGCAGGGCTTGAAGTATTAGAGTATGAATGTGGTTTAACTATGGTTCAATTGACACAAATGGTTCATAAGATTTATGATGTAAATCGAATTGATAGTGCAATAGCAAGTGGTTCTTTTCCTTGTGAATCAATGGTTATTGTACCTTGTTCCATGAAGACTTTAGGGTCTTTAGCAAATGGCATTGCTGGAAACTTACTCACTAGAGCAGCTGATGTAACTTTAAAAGAAGGTCGTAAGCTCGTTTTAGTAACAAGAGAAACACCAGTACATGCTATTCATTTAGAAAATATGTTGAAATTATCACATGCAGGTGCAAGGATAGTGCCAGCATGTCCAGGTTTTTATCATCGACCACAAACTATTGAAGAATTAGTTGATATGTTGGTAGGTAAAATATGTGATACTTTAAATGTAGATAATGATTTATTTGAACGTTGGACAGGTCCAAGTGAAGTTTAAATTTTATTTGGGATAATTTATTAATAACAAATTGCATACAAAGAATATTGATAAATCACCCCAAAATATTATGGGGTGATTTTATGTTTGCAAAAACTTATGGGGCAACGACATTGGGTATAGATGGTGTACTCATAGAAGTTGAAGCTGATGTAGCAAATGGATTGCCAAAATTTGAAATAGTAGGTCTAGCAGATGTTGCAGTAAAAGAAGCTAAAGAAAGAGTTCGACCTGCTATTAGAAATACAAATGTCAATTTAGTGCCTAAGAAAGTAACGATAAATTTAGCTCCTGCCGATTTGCGCAAAAATGGTTCATCTTTAGATTTACCGATAGCTATAGCACTTTTGGAAGCATATGGATTTTTACCTAAGGATTGTTGTAGTGATAGTTTATTAGCTGCTGAATTATCTTTAGATGGTCAAGTAAAAACAATAACAGGAATTTTATCCATGGCTATTTTATGTAAAGAGCTTAAGTTTAAAAAATTTTTTGTAGCTAAAGGTAATGAACAAGAGGCTTTGTTGGTAGAAGGTATTGAAGTATATGCTATAGCTACATTGTCAGAGCTAATAGATTTTTTACAAGGAAAGATAAAATTAAGACCAGCAAAAAGACAAGAGAGGTTATCTCAAGATATGCAATTCAAAGAAGATTTTGCTGATGTGCAAGGGCAATTTTTAGCGAAAAAAGCTTTGGAAATAGCGGCAGCAGGTGGCCATAATGTATTGATGGTGGGAGCACCAGGAACAGGGAAGACAATGCTTGCCAAGCGTTTAGCAACAATTTTACCGCAAATGACATATCAAGAGGCTTTAGAGGTAACTAAGATTTATAGTATCGCTGGATTGTTATCAAGAGATAGTGGATTGGTAACAAAAAGACCTTTTCGCAGTCCACATCATACAATTTCTAGTGCTGGTATCATTGGTGGCGGTACTATACCAAAACCGGGAGAAGTAACTTTAAGTCATAATGGTGTTTTATTTTTAGATGAATTGCCAGAATTTAGCAAAGCTAGTTTAGAGGCATTAAGACAACCATTAGAAGATGGAGAAGTCATGATAACAAGGGTAAATGCTTCTTTAAAATTTCCTTCACGAATGATATTAGTGGCTTCAATGAACCCTTGCCCTTGTGGTTATAAATATGATAATACACGCAATTGTACTTGTAGTGATTATGAAATAAAACGCTATACAAAGAAAATATCAGGGCCATTGCTCGATAGAATTGATATACAAATTCAAGTGCCACGAGTGGAATATAAAGATTTTGTAACAGATAAAAAAGCAGAGTCTTCAGAGCAGATACGCCAACGCGTTGAACAAGCAAGGCAGATACAATTAAAAAGATTTGCTCAAGCCAAAATAGTTTGTAATGCTCAAATGTCGCATGCTATGATAAAATCATATTGTAAATTAACAGCTAAGGCACAAGATATGTTAGGTCTTGTTTTTGAACAGATGAGATTGAGTGCTAGAGCTTACGATAGGATTATTAAAGTGGCACAGACTATAGCGGATTTAGATAATAGTGAATATATAGAAGATAAACATATAGCAGAAGCCGTTCAATATCGTAATAACTTTAATTTACAAGAAAAAATTTAAAATTAAAGTAAAGGAAGCGAAATTATGGTATTTACAGGAAAAACAAAAAATTTAGGAGTAATCGGTTATCCTATAAAACATTCATTATCACCAGTTATTCAAAATACAGCTATACAAGAAGCAGGTATTGATTATGCATATATTGCTATGCCGATAGCTCCTGAGGATTTAGAAAAAGCAGTAATAGGGTTAAAAGCGTTAAATTTTACTGGATTTAATGTAACTATTCCGCATAAAGTAAATATCATGCAGTATTTAGATGAAATAGATGAGATGGCAAAATTAATAGGAGCTGTAAATACTGTACATATAAAAGATGGTAAATTATATGGATATAATACAGATGCTATTGGTTTTATCAATCCATTACTAAAGGAAAATGTGGAAATAAAAGATAAAACAGCTGTGATTTTAGGAGCTGGTGGAGCTTGTAGAGCAGTTGTTTGTGGCTTGATTAAACAAGGGATAAAAAATATCATCTTAGCCGTTAGAAATCCAGCAAAAGCACAATTATTAGCAAATGATTTTAATGATTTAGTTGATATAAAAGTGTGCGATTGGCATAGTGAAGAATTTAAACAATATTTAGCTCAAGCTGATTTATTAGTAAATACTACTCCTTTAGGAATGGAAGGCAATATCGATAGTAAACCACCTGTTGCTTGGGAAAGTGTAAAAAAATCTGCGTTTGTTTATGATATTGTATATATCCCTGCTGAAACTAAATTTTTACAAGAAGCCAAAGAATATGGGCATAAAATATTAAATGGTGAAAGAATGTTAGCTGAACAAGGAGCAGCAGCACTTCATTTATGGACTGATAAAGATATAAATGTGGATATCATGGTGAAAACGTTACATGATTATTTGAATAAAAATAAATAAAGGTTTGTTTAGACCGCTATGAACATAGATGTATGGGTGAGATTGAGATGAGGCCTGTACATCTATTTTTATTTTAGAAACGAAGATGAAGTAAATGGAAATAGAAAAGGATTTGGAGCAATTATCATTAAAAATAATGAGAAATTTGCAATTACAGGGCAAACATAATATATTGCAAGGTTATCGTAATAAATCACCTGTAGCTGATTTTATAGATTGTTTGTTAGAAAATGCTTATAAACTGCAAGCTAGTGATATTCATTTAGAGCCACAGGAAAAATATTTGCAAATTCGCTATAGAATAGATGGAAAATTGATATTGATTTATAAAGCTTCAAATAAGATCAGTAACTTTTTGATATCATATTTAAAATTGATAAGTAATCTAGATATAGCAGAAAAGCGTTTGCCACAAGATGGAAAATTTATTTTTTCTGCTCAAAATATAGATATCAGGATATCTACTATACCTGTACTTTTTGGCGAAAAAGTGGTTTTGCGACTATTGGGGAATAAAGAAAATCTGTTGAATTTAAATCAAATGGGATTTTCTAAAATGAATTTAAAATATTTTAAAGATATGATAAGTGCATCAAGTGGTCTTATTGTGATAACAGGCCCTGTAAATTCTGGAAAATCTACTTTACTTTATGCTAGTTTAAATTATTTAAATAGATTGGATACTAATATTATTACGATTGAAGATCCTGTAGAGTTAAATCTAGATGGTATAAATCAGATGCAGGTAAATCAAAAAGCAGGCATGGATTTTTCTGTAGCTTTGAGAGCATCACTTAGACAAGATCCAGATATTGTAATGATAGGAGAAATAAGAGATGAAGTGGTAGCTAAGCAAGCGATAACTACGGCATTAACAGGTCACTTAGTATTAACTACTTTGCATACTAAAAATGCTTTGGGTGTACCAGCTAGATTAATAGATTTAGGAGTCAGTCCTGTGATGCTTAGCATTGCTTTATTAGGTATGACCTCACAGCGATTAGTGAGAAAGATTTGTCCTAAATGTAAAACTAGTTATAAACCAAATGAAAATTCTTTAGAAGCATTTTTTTTAGAAAAAAATTTTTATTTAGGTATGGATTTATATAAGGGAAAGGGGTGTAAATATTGTAATTATACAGGTTTTTTAGGTCAAATAGCTCTGCAAGAGATTTTAAGACCTACAGAAAAAATGAGATATTTAATCAGTAGAGATGATGTTGATGTGAATTTAAAACGAGAGGCGAGGTTAACAGATTTTAAATCTTTATTAGATGATGGAAAGATGAAAGTTTTACAGGGTATAACTACAGTTCAAGAAGTATGGAAAACTTTAAATGGAGTATATCAAATAGATGAAGTTCCTAGAAATTTTACAAAAAGCGATAGTGTGTAAGTGGTCAGATATTCATTTAACTACTGATAAAAATATATATTATCGCCAAAATAATAAGTTAAATATTTGGGAAGATGAATTTTTTACAAGAGAAGATTTTAAGGAAGTGATAGAAAATACATTAAATGAAACACAGAAAATGCTATTTAGGCAAAATAAAGTGATAGATTATGCTTATGAATTTAATAATAGAAGGTTTAGGATAAACATCTATATGATTTATAAAGGCTATGGTATGGCTATTAGATTGATAAATGATAATGTAAAGCCTATAGAGAATTTTTATCAGCAAAAAGTCTTGCAAGATATTTTGCATAATGATAATGGTTTAATACTGATTTGTGGTGCTACAGGAACAGGAAAATCAACGACTTTAGCTTCTATGATAGAGTATATAAATCAAAATAAATCTAAGCATATCATAACTTTAGAAGAGCCTATAGAATATGTATTTATTAATAAGAAATCATTAATTCATCAAAGAGAATACCATGTAGATTTTGAAAATTTCAGTGAAGCTATAAAGATGGCAATGCGACAAGATCCAGATGTGATAATGGTAGGAGAAATAAGAGATACAGAAACGATGAAAGCTTGTTTAAATGCTGCTGAAACAGGTCATCTAGTTTTAGGAACATTACATGCTTCTTCGGTGATAGAAGCGATAATACGCATGGAAAGTTTTTTTAATCAAGAACAGATAGAAGCTATTAGTATGCAGATTGCAAGTTCGTTAAACAGTATTATCATTCAAAAATTAATTCCAACAATAGATGAGAATTTAGTTTGTTGTATGGATATTTTATTGGCAACTACAGCAGTAAAAAATTTAATCAGTAAAAATCAATTATCACAGTTGATTTCGCAGATGCAATTAAATAGACAAAATGGTATGCAGTTTATACAAGATGATATAGAAAAATTAGTTAAAGCTAAATTAATAGATGAAAAAATAGCAAAGAAGTATATAGGTTAAGATGATGACTAAATTTTTTTATATAGCAAGAGATTATCAACAAGGCAATTTAATAAAGGGCTCTTTAGTAGCAAATAATAAATTGGAGGTGATTGATTATTTAAGGCGAGAACAATATTTGATAATAGCCATACACAATAATGATATCTATAGTATAAAAGAATATATAAAAAGCATAGGGAAAGATGAAAAGATTACTAATAAACAAGTGATTTTACTTTGCCAGCAATTGTCAATTATCTTAGAGTCAGGAATAGATATTATAGAGGCTTTAAAAATAGTTAAGAATAATTTACGTGATAAAAATATAAAAAATTTTATAGAAAAGACAATTATAGGTTTGAATGAAGGTGAAAATTTATCTTCTATTTGGCAAAAAAATTTTAATTTACCTGCGTATTTAATAAGTTCAATAAATATAGCAGAACATACAGGTTTATTAGCAGAGGCATTGAAAGACACGGGTATTTTTTTAGCCAAAGAATATGAATTAAAACAAAAATTGAGGCAAATATGTATTTATCCAGTTTTTTTATTGTGTGTTCTGGCAACAGTAATTATGTTGATGATTTTTTTAGTCATTCCAGCATTTGCAGATATTTTTCAACGTATGCATATTGATTTACCTTATTTAACAGCAACTATTTTATCTATAGGTTTAAATATAAAAGCTCATTTTATAAAATTATGCACATCGTTATTGATGATTTTTATAGCTATTATTTTGGTAGGGCAAAAAGATAAATTAAGATTAATTTTTTTGCAGTATATATTAAAAGTGCCTGTATTTGGTGATTTCTTGCGAAAGTTTTATTTAGTAAATATAGTTAATCAGCTAATTTTTTTATTGGGAAGTGGTATCAGTATAGATGAAGCTTTAAACATTATGTTAAATAGCAATCACAATATATTAGTACAAGATAATTTAAAAACGGTGCAAAATTTAGTAAAGCAAGGTTTTTCATTAGCTGATGCTTTTGCTAAAGTTTTGTTGAGCGTAAATATTTTACAAGAATTCATAGATATTGGCGAAAAAACAGGTATGTTAAAAGATATATTGTCTTATTTAGTTAGTTTTTGGGAAAAAGAATTAGATAATACAATAAAGATATTCTTGCAACTATTAGAGCCGATATTGATGATAAGCGTGGGTTTTATTGTGGGAGTATTTATTATAGCTATTATTATGCCTTTATTTGATTTGGTAAATAATATTGGTTTATAAATTTTTAGTTATTATGAGAAAGAATGATAAAAATGATGAATAAAATTGAACAACTAAAACTAAGTGAAGATGGTTTTACTTTGATTGAAATGATGATTGTTGTAGCAATTATTGCTATTTTGACAGCAATAGCCCTACCGAAATTTAATGAATCTTTAGCAATGGCAAATACATCTAGAGTACAAGCTGATTTACAATCTTTAGATACAGCAATAGCAATGTATAAAGTTCAAAATAATAGAGCACCACAGGATATAAGTGATTTAGATGAATATATTGATGTAGAAAATATAAAGGCACCTACTGGAGATGTATATGTAAATGGCGTTTTGACTTCTAATGAAACGGGAGAAAATTATAGTCTAAATTCAGATAAGACAAACGCTACTTTCATGGGAAAAACTAGAATGGAATTTGGTAAAAATATTAGTGAATAATATTCATTAGAGATAAATATTAAAGAGATAAGTAATAAAATGGAAGCAAGTTTTATTTATGATTTGATTGTTTGTATGTATTTAGGCAAAATTGCTTGGGTAGATTTTAAGACTTTGAAGATAAAAAATAAGAGTTTATTATATCTAGGGTTAATGTTAGTTGCTCGATTAATGATTTTTAACATAGATTTAGAAAAAGTAATCTATGCATTATTAATCAATTTAATTATCTTTGGTGTGATATATTTTTACCCTAAGCGATTAATGGGTGCAGGAGATTTAAAATTAGCTTTAGTTTTAGCTTTATGGTGTAATTATCCTCAATGTATAGTGGCGATATATGTAAGTTTTATTTTTGGCGGAATAGTAGCTATTTATTTTTACTTGAAGAACATAAATAAAGTGAGTAAAAAAGAAAAGATATCTTTTGCACCAATGCTTATCTTAGGAAATATCATATCTTTTTTTGAAGCTGATGATATTTTAAATTTGTGGCTTAGTTTTATAGGTTAATTGCAAATGTGGTATATAGAATTAATTATAATGACAGGGATTATAGCATTGTTTACACAGAGTGTAATATTTGTCGATTTTGCCAGTGAAGAACAGAAGGTCAATAATGAAGCAATGTATTTAGTCAGTATATTGATGAATGTGCAGGAGCGTTCAAGAAATTATCATTATATGAAAGATAGTGATTTTAGACCACATTGTTATATTTATAGAGATAAATATATATTGAAATTAAATGAAAATACGGCACAAAGGATTTATTATTTGCCTGATGATATAAAAATAGATTTTGATGATAATGCTAATTTTTATGTTTTTCGCCAAAACAGTTTATACAACAGTTGGCCAAATAAAACGATAAAAATTTATAGTGGAAATACAGCAAAATATATTGTGATAAATCGTGTGGGTAGAATACGTATAATAAATTCTTATGAGGACTCATCATGAATATGTGGCAAAATTTAAATAAAGATGAAAATGGATTTTTGCATATAGAATTATTGATTTTGATGGCTATATTATCTAGTGTAGTAATGATATATATTTGTATGGGAATATTGAGAAATCAACAGTTAAACAATGGTTATAGAATGACGGCAATATATTTAGCACAAGGATATTTAAATCTCATGGAAGAACAAGGAGAAAATATTATTCCCAATCAAATAGAATGTAATGGTATGAAGTATATGATAAAACAAAAAGAAATTTTTCAAGATGATATAGATGAAATTAGTATTGAAATAAGTTGGCGTTATCATGATCAAGAAGAGATGGAATATCAAGAAAGAAATATTAAAAGAGAAGTTATTAAATGAACAACGAGGCTTTATTGTAGGTAATGCATTGATAATTTTACCGTTAATTTTTAGTTTAATAATTGCTATTTTAGTCATAGTGCAAGCCATTAGCAGTAGTATCTTTAATTATATTGACAATTGGATATTGCAAGAACAGACGAAAAATATTTTGGAGAATATGGCAACAGAAATCACTTATGCTGATGAAATCATAGACCAGATAGATTTTGCACATAAAGAAACATTGATTATTGCGACAAAAAGAAGGGCAACGACTAATTCTGATGATATGGAAAAATATATCGGTTTTCGCAAAGAAGGAGCGATTATTTATCGCTGTGAAATATCTAAAGCAAGTGGTGATATATATAATATTAAAGCCAAACAGCCATTAAATAGCGAAAATTATTTTGGTAATGACAATATAAGTTACAGTTGTCATAAAATTGATGATAATTTGTATCAATTAGATGTAACTGGTAAAACTTATAGAACTAATCAAGAATTTAAACTCACTACAGTGGTTTTACAACGAAATGCAAAAATAATGGATAATATAGAGCCTTAATTAAAGAAAAATGAGGGTTTAATCATGGACAAAGAAGATGGTATGATAAGTATTTCTATGCTGATTGTTTTGAGTTTAATGACTGTTTTTTCTTTATATATTTATAGATTAAGTCTTACAGAAAATGATAGTTTAGAAATATTAAAAATGAATATGCAGACTAAAAATTATACAATAAGTGAGAGTTTAAATTTAATTGATATATATAAATACGATAAAGAAAAATGGCAAGATGTTTGCATGAAGGCACAAGGCAAAGATGATTTTGATGAGGCTATTATAGTAGATGAAAAAACAGTAATAGATAAACAGATGAAAAAATCTGTAAAGATAAAAGCATATTTAATGCAGATATATAATCAAGATATATACAAATTAATTGTAGAAAGTAATTTAGAAGATATCACAAATCAAAATTGTATTTATTTACAAAAGAAAGATGATGATTGCATTGTACAGCGTTGGGAACGTTAAAAGAGAGTTAAAGAAAATAGGAAGAAAATTATATATAAGAGATTTTGCTAAGTTTATATTTGCTTATATAGAAGAAGATAAACTTTCTTTGATGACAGTGCAGAAAATAACTGATGATAGATGGCAAATAATTCATTTTTATGCGGAAAAAATTCAGAAAAATAATGAAGATATTAATTTTTATCAAGAGATTTTATATAGATTTTATAAGGAACAAGAACGAGAAAATATAAAATATTTAGTGATAAACTTTGCTGAGCAAAAACAGCAGATTTTACATTATAGTTTTCCTCATATGCCTTTGTCGGAAATAAAAAAAGCCCTGTATTGGGAGTTACAGGAAGATATAAAGTTAGAAGAGTATTATTATACATATACACTAGAAGATGAAAAAGAAAATTATAATTTAAAAGTGAATTTAATTGGTAAGGCTTTAGTGGATTTATGGCAACAATTGGCAAAAGAGCAAAATCTTAATTTGTATAGTGTATTTTGTCAAAATGATGTAAAAATAGATGTGATAGCAGAAGATGAATATATAAAAAGATATAGAGTAGAAAAACAAAGTGATATTTTTAATTGTGAGCTACAAATAGATAGAGATTTATTGGCGGAAATAGAAGATTTTGATGTGATAAGTAAAATTTTAGTATGTTTTTTACAGCGACAATATCAAGAATTTTTGCCTAAAAGACAACAGTTGAGTTATTTAAATTGGCAAAATATATATTTATTGTTGATAACTATTTTACTATCTTGTAGTTGTTGTTTAGGTGGTTATGCAATTACAAAATATTATCAAGCAGAAAGACAGGAACAAAATATAAAAGAAGAAATAGCTTTAGTACAAAATGATATAGATGATATAGAGCAGTTAAAACAACAAGAAGCTTTAATTAAAGATAAACAGAAGTTAGTGCAGAACTTAGAAGAAAAATCAGTGAATATATATGCTATTTTAATTAATTTAGGTGCAAATACAATAGATGATGTAGCTTTAACTGATTTGAAGATAAAAGATAGAGAAATTTTTTTGAAGGGACGAGCGAGAAATTATCAAAATATAGCTGTATATAAAGAAAAATTATCGGAAATAAGATTTTTTCAAACGAGTGAAATTGGCGAGATAAAGATTAATACAGAAGATAATTTATTGGATTTTACGATGAAGATAGTGATGAGGTAAAATGAAATATAAAGATTATAAACATTTAATTATTTGCATAAGTATCATTAGTCTATGGATAATGATACTATTTTTTTTAGGAGATATAGTGAGTTCGAAAATAGATATATTAAATACTGAAAAAAATCAACAACAAGAAGAGTTGATAAGTTATTATGATTTTATGGCAAAAAATAAAAATATAGATAGTTATAGAGAAAAGATAAATTTTAATTTAAATTTATTGACAGAAAAAATACCGCAAGAAATAGATGAAGAAAAGTTTTTATTACAATTAAATGATATGGCAAAATATTCATCAGTGAATATCATAGAAATGATGCCTAAAAATAAGAGTACACAAGATAATTTAAAGCAGGAAGAAATAGAACTTGTATTGCAAGGTGATTATTTTGCTATAGTTGATTTTTTACATCAGTTGAATTTAAATAGTAGATTGGTAAGTATACAAGATAGCAATATTTTTATACAAAATAATACGATAAATGCGAAATTAACTTTACAAATTTATGCGAATAATTAATAATAGATAAAGATAAATAAAATCTGTTATAATTAAATAGAATATTTTTATATTTAAATTTTATACTTAATATAGATGGGAGTAGTAATCTATATGTTGATACAGCTAGAAGGTCTTATAAAAACTATAGGCATATTAGATGTCTTTGATATTTTAATTGTGGCATTTATTTTATATCGAGTGTATAAAATGTTAGAAAATACACGAGCGATAACCTTGACAAGAGGTTTATTGATATTATTACTTTTAGCGATTATTACTAGTTGGCTTGAATTGCATGTTATAAACTGGTTATTACAAAAGATTGTTACTTTGTTATTTGTAGCATTGCCAATTGTATTTCAACCAGAATTGCGACGTGCTTTAGAGCATATAGGTGAAGGTGGATTTTTCAAACGTTCAATGTTGTTGAACTATGAAGAAGCTTGTTCGTTAGTATCAGAATTGGATAAGGCTGTTACAAAATTATCATCTACAAAAACAGGAGCATTGATTGTACTTGAGCGCAATATGGGTTTAAATGATATTTGTGCAAGTGGAATAAAAATTGATGGGATTGTTAGTGCTGAATTTTTACTAAATGTATTTATCCCAAACACTCCACTACACGATGGAGCAGCCATTATACGCGGTAATCGTTTGATTGCGGCAGGTTGTTTATTGCCACTTACTGATGATAGGTCATTGAGCACAGAGCTTGGAACTCGCCATCGTGCAGCTATAGGTTTATCAGAACAATGTGATGCTGTAGTTGTTATTGTCAGTGAAGAGACAGGAACAATTTCTGTGGCTGAAGCAGGTAGAATATATCGTCATTTAGATTCTGAACAGTTAAAACAATATTTGATGCCAATATTTTCACCAAGAAAGACAACCTTAAAAGAAGCTGTCTTGAAATGGAGGCAAAAAAAATGATAAGTTTTTTTAGAAAAAATCTTCCAGAAAAATGTTTAGCACTTATAGTTGCCATAGGTTGCTGGATTTTTGTAATGAATGACCAAAATCCGCAGATTGAAAATACTTATACAGTGCCAATTGGAATAGTTAATGCACCAGAAGGATATCAAATATCCAAAGATGTTGAAGAAGTAAAATTGAAAGTGCGTGCACCGCGTTCGCTATTTTCAAATGTAGAAACATCTAGCTTTAGAGCTTATGTAGATTTAAATGGTGTAGAAAATGGAATTCATGATTTACAGATACAGACAGTTTTACCTAGTGGTTTTGAATTGATTTCAGCAGGTCCAACAAAAGTATCTATAAATGTTGATAAAATTGAGCAAAAAGAAGTACCAGTTCGCTTGAATTTATCTGGTATTCCAGGTGATGGCAAAGTGGTAGCAAGTGTAGAACAGTCTTTACAGAATATAACAATTGAAGGCCCTGTTAGCATTTTAAATAAAGTAACAGCGGCAGTAGGTTATATTGGTGTAAATGGAAATAATGAAAACTTTAGTGTAACAGTGCCACTTATTGCAGTTAATGACAAAGATAAAGAAGTGGAAGGCGTTAAGCTATTACCTAAAACAGTAGATGTTTCCATTATTTTGGCTAAAGGTTTAAACAAAAAAATTATCGATATAAAACCGACATTGATGTCTGATTTGCCAATGGGTTATATCTTAAAATCAGTGAAGGTAGAGCCTGAAAAAATAGAAGTTAGTGGTAATCCTGATATTATTGGCAATATGACTTATTTATCCACAGAAAATATATCTTTGGCAAATGTTACAAAATCGACGAAACAAACAGTTAATTTAATTGTGCCAGAAGATATAAATGTTCCTAATCAGGAAGTAACTGTATGGATAGAAATAGAAACAAAAGAAAATAAAACTGATAATAAAACAAATAAATAAAGTTAAAATAAGATGAAGTAGGTTTGTTAAATGATAAGAATTAAAAATTTTAATGTACCATTTAATGACCAATCTCCGATAAATGATTTAGTTGCAAAACGATTGAAGTTACCACCTCAACATATTGATGAGGTGGTAATTGTTCGTAAGGGGATTGATGCTAGAAGGTATAAGGGAGCTCCTATTTATTTTGTGTATATATTAGATGTGAAAGTTAATATTGCAGAAAATAAAGTTTTAGCTAGATTAAAAAAAGACAAGAATGTAGAAATCGTAACTACAAAAAAAGCAGATAAAATTAATTGTCAAAAAAGTAAAACATCTAGACCGATAATAATTGGTTTTGGCCCTGCGGGAATGTTTTCGGCTTTAGTTTTAGCTAAAAATGGATATCGGCCACTTATTTTTGAACGTGGAAGTGATGTGGATACTAGACATCAAGATATTGAAAAATTTTGGCAAGGCGAACAATTAAAAGAAAATTCGAATGTACAATTTGGCGAAGGTGGAGCAGGAACTTTTTCTGATGGCAAATTAACAACTCGTATTAATGATAGTAAAATTACAGATGTGTTAGAAGCTTTTGTAGAAGCTGGAGCACCACCAGAAATAAAATATCTGCATAAACCACATATTGGTACTGATATTTTGCGCATTGTTGTAAAAAATATTCGTGAGAAGATAAAAGCTTTGGGCGGAGAAATTTTCTTTAATTCACAAGTTACAGATTTTATAATAAAAGATGATAAAATCTGTGGGGTTGAAATCAATCATAAAGAAAAATTCACAGCAAGTGATGTATTTTTAGGTATTGGTCATAGTGCAAGAGATACGTATGAATTGTTATATTCCAAGGGAATATCCATGGAAGCGAAACCTTTTGCAATTGGTGTCCGCATAGAACATCCGCAAGATTTAATTGATAAAGCTCAATATGGTGAAGATTATAAAAGTGAATTATTGCCAGTAGCAGATTATTCATTGACTTATAATAATCGTCAAAAAGGTAGAAGTGTATATTCTTTTTGTATGTGCCCAGGTGGTCAAGTAGTAGCTGCTGCTTCAGAACTAGGCAGAGTTGTTGTAAATGGTATGAGTAATTATAAACGTAATTCTGGTATTGCAAATAGTGCATTGCTCGTCAATGTAACACCAGATGATTTTGGTCATAATGTCTTAGATGGCATTGCTTTTCAACGTCATTATGAAGAAATGGCATATATTTGTGGTGGTAAAAATTATCATGCACCAGTGCAAACGGTTGGCGATTTCTTAAAAGATAAAGTAAGTGATGATAATTTTTTAGTAGAACCAACATATAAACCGGGAGTAAAGATTTGCAATTTACGCGAATGTTTACCAGATTTTACAACGCAGATGTTGGCTGAAGCATTACCTAATTTTGATAAGAAAATTCCAGGTTTTGCAGGTGAACATGTGGTGATGACTGGGGTAGAAATGCGTTCTTCTGCACCATGTAGAATTATCCGCAACAGACAAACATATATGTCTGAAAATATAAAAGGGTTATATCCTATAGGCGAAGGTGCTGGATACGCTGGCGGTATAATGAGTGCTGCCGTTGATGGCGTAAATGCAGCTTATGCTTATATAGAAAATATTATAGAATAATTGAGAGGGGTTTATTTTATGGCTAGAATGTTTGGAACTGACGGTGTTAGAGGTAAGGCAAATGTTGAATTAACACCAGAATTAGCTTATAACTTAGGACGTGCTGCTGCCATTTATTTTACAAAGAAAGATGGCGAAGCTTGCACAATCTATATTGGTAGAGATACTCGCTTATCTGGTCCAATGTATGAAGCAGCTTTATCTGCAGGGATTTGTTCTGCTGGTGGTAATGTAGTGTTAACAGGTGTAATGCCAAGTCCAGCTGTAGCTTATTTAGCTCGC
>OGNZ01000527.1_pt1 | contig 26984 bp, 16 predicted proteins | sample 1573601 | NCBI WGS metagenome assembly OGNZ01 (sample SAMEA2582009, study PRJEB24529) | metagenome | biome: Human gut stool | place: China | collected 2011
TTGCTGCTAATGGCGGGAGGAGTATTTGCGCAAGTGCAGACCGGGTCTGCCTATCCTAAACGTGAATTTCGTGCAGCATGGATACAGTCAGTAAACGGACAGTTCCGTGGAATGCCGACCGAAAAACTGAAGCAGAATCTGATCGGGCAGTTGAATTCCTTGCAGAAGGCGGGAATCAACGCCATAATTTTCCAGGTACGTCCCGAAGCGGATGCTCTGTATGCTTCCAGACTGGAACCGTGGAGTCGTTTCCTTACCGGAGTGCAGGGTAAAGCGCCCGAACCCTATTGGGACCCTATGCAGTTTATGATTGATGAATGCCATAAGCGTGGTATGGAGTTTCATGCATGGATTAATCCGTATCGCACGAAGACGACCTTGAAGAGTGAGTTGGCTCCCAATCATGTGTACAATATCCATCCGGAATGGTTTGTCACTTATGGCGACCAGTTGTATTTTGACCCGGCACTGCCTGAGAGCCGCCGGCACATCTGCATGGTGGTGAGCGACATCGTTTCCCGCTATGATGTGGATGCCATTCATATGGACGATTACTTTTATCCTTATCCCATTAAGGGAAAGGATTTCCCTGACGATGCAAGTTTTGCACGTTTTGGCGGAGGTTTCAGCAATAAAGGAGACTGGCGCCGGAGCAACGTGAATGTGCTGATTAAGAAACTGCATGAAACAATTCGTGAAATCAAGCCGTGGGTGAAGTTCGGGGTTTCTCCGTTTGGCATTTACCGGAATGAAAGCAGTGACCCGCTTGGCAGTAAGACCAAAGGCCTGCAAAACTACGATGACCTTTATGCGGACGTGTTGCTGTGGGCCCGTGAAGGTTGGATAGACTATAATATTCCGCAGATTTATTGGCATATAGGACATCCGGTTGCCGACTATGAGACACTGGTGAAGTGGTGGGCCAGGAATACGGAAAACCGCCCCTTGTTTATTGGCCAGTCCGTGATGAACACCGTGCAGAATGCCGACCCCAAGAACCCGTCGATAAATCAGCTTCCTCGCAAAATGGCCTTGCAACGGGCCTATCAGACCATCGGTGGCAGTTGCCAGTGGCCTGCCAGTGCGGTTGTAGAGAATGCAGGCAAGTATCGCGATGCCCTGATTGCCGAATATCATAAGTATCCGGCGCTGCCTCCCGTTTTCGATTTCATGGATAACGAAGCCCCGGCAAATGTACGTAAGATGAAACCGGTGTGGACGGAAGACGGATATATTCTTTTCTGGACAGCTCCCAAGTATAAAGAGGAAATGAACCGTGCCATCCAATATGTGGTCTATCGCTTTAATGACAAAGAGAAAGTGAATATAGATGACCCTTCCCATATTGTAGCCATCACGCGCGATAATTTCTATAAACTTCCTTATGAAGACGGAAAGACAAAGTACCGCTATGTGGTGACAGCCTTGGACCGTCTGCATAATGAATCGAAATCCGTTGGAAAGAAGATTAAACTTTAAAAATTAGGGATTAAGGATTAGGGATTAATCATTAACGTTTAATCCTTAATCCCTAATAAAGTATCAATCCTGCTATTCCACAAGCTACAATCATTCCTATCGGGTTCAGTTTATATTTCTTTGTGCCTATAAATGCCACGAGGAAGATGAGGCAGCTGATGACGAAGGAATATATGTCTTCTTTGGGAGAACTGAAGTTTTCCGAATTCATCAATACCAGCGCGGCTGAGGCCAGCAGACCGACTACTGCCGGGCGGAGCCCACTGAATACCACTTCCACGGAAGGATGTTTCTGGTATTTCAGAAAGAATTTGCTGATGGTCAGCATCAGTAGGAAAGAAGGAAGCACCACGGCAAACGTAGCAATAATAGAACCTAAAATACCATAGCTTGTACCGTAGCAATCAGCTATCGTAGTATAACCCACATAAGTTGCCGAATTGATTCCTATCGGACCGGGTGTCATCTGGCTGATTGCCACAATATCAGTAAATTCCTGCGCTGTAAGCCAACCGTAACGGGTAACTACTTCACCTTGTATCATAGACAACATGGCATATCCGCCACCAAAGCCGAAAAGCCCAATCTTAAAGAATGTATAGAATAACTGTAAGAAAACCATGATTAGTAATTAATGATAAATGGTTAGTGATTAATGTTGCTATCCTTTTTAATTCTTTAATTTTTAATTCTTCGGACGTTGAAAACGTCCGAAGCAGTATCCTCCTACACCTGCCGCAATGATAATCCAGATGGGAGAGAAGCCCAACAGCCAGATGAGCAGTGCTGAAACCACCGGTATCCATATGTTGTATCGGTTTATCCGGGCCGATTTAGCCATGCTGAATGTAGGGGCTGCAATCAATGCAACCACTGCCGGGCGAATACCTTTGAATATACGTTCCACAATGGTGTTGTCCTTGAAGTTGTGAAAGAACAACGCTATGGCGAGGATGATGAGAAACGAAGGAAGTATGGTTCCCAATGCAGTGATTATGCTCCCTCGTATTCCCCGTAGCCGGTACCCTATAAAAATGGATATATTGACGGCAAGGATGCCCGGAGCGGACTGTGATATAGCAAGCAGGTCAATGAAATCTTCTTTGGCTATCCAGTTTCGTTTGGTTACGATTTCGTTTTCTATCAGCGGTACCATAGCATAACCGCCGCCGATGGTAAAGGCTCCTATCTTAAAGAAAATGGAGAATGCTTCAAGATATATATTCATATTCAAAATGTTGTAATTTACTTTATTTCTTTATCATCTTTCCCTTCCTTCCCTCTCTTGGCATACTGGCTTGGGCTCATATTGAAATGTTTCTTGAATACTTCACGGAAATATTTCGCATCACTGAAACCGGTCAGCTCTGAAATCTCGGTGATGGTATGCTTTTGTTCTTTCAGAAGTTGGGCAGCATGTTTCAGTCGAATCAGCCGGATGTAGTCAGCCGGAGCTTGGTCGGTCAGTGCCTTTATCTTATTGTAGAAGCTGGTCCTACTCATATTCAGCAGGTTGCAGAGCACGTCGACGTTGAAGCTTGGGTTGTCCATATTGTCTTCGACGCTCTTTTTGACGGTTGCAATGAATTTCCAGTCCAAGTCGTTGGAGCAGTTGATGCAATCCGTATTGTTCTTCTCGTCGTTCAGGTCCAGGCTGGCATATTTGTGGCGCAACAGTGCCCGGTTAGTCAGCAGGTTGGCAATGTTTGCCCGCAATATACCGATATTGAAGGGTTTCACAATATATTCATCCGCTCCGCTTTGCAGCCCCTCGATGATATTCTTGTCGGTATTCAGTGCTGTGAGCAGGATGATGGGGATATGTGATGTCTCGATGTCGTTCTTCAGGATATGACACAATTCGTCTCCTCTCATTTCCGGCATCATGATGTCTGAAATGACGAGGTTGGGCATATACTCCTTGACAATGGTCAGTGCTTCTTTTCCATTGGAGCATACTTGTATGTTGTATTGTTCAGACAATGTTCTGCGCAGATATTCCCTTAATTCGTCATTGTCCTCTACAATAAGAATTTTCTGGTGGTTACTGTTGTTTTGTGACTGTTGCTGCGTCTTGTCGTAGATGCCACTGGAAGCAGGGGACGATGTAGTAGAGGCATTGATAGGCACTCCGGAGGCCGAATAAACAATCCGTTCGTTTTTGGGTTGAGGGCGTTGGATTGCTTTGCGGAAATGCTTGTTCCCTTTGGGGAACGTGATTTTGATGCAAGAGCCTTTCCCTTCCATGCTGCTGAAGTTGAGCTTTCCTTTATGTAAGCGTACAAGTTTCCCTACCAGAAGTAGTCCGATGCCGCTGCCGATAACTTTGGAATTGATAGCATTACTGCCACGGAAATGCATCTTGAACAGCTTTTTCTGTTCTGAAGCCGGAATTCCGATACCGGTATCTTTCACCTCAATACTCCAGGTATCTTCTGTCTCGGAAGTAAAGACATGTACATTGCCGCCGTCCGGTGTATATTTCAGTGCGTTGGATATGATATTTTTCAAAATGGAATCCATCTTGTCCTTATCTAACCATACGTTCAGATAACGGAAGCTGCTTTCGTAGGTTAGGTTGATGTGTTTTATGTTTGCGTATGAACGGAAAGCATCGATCGTCTCTTCCATATATGTGCTCAGTTCGTATTCGGATACGTATAGACTTCCGGAATAGGTGTCTGCGCGTTCGAAATTAATAAGGTTGGTGGTCAGGCGCAACAAGGCATTTACGTTTCGCAGGGCTGTATTGATGTTGCTCTGTCCGCTGGAAGTCAGTTGCTCGCGTTCGGTGATTTCTTCCAAGGGTGCTTTGATGAGCGTCAGTGGAGTACGTATATCATGCGCCGTATTGACGAAGAAGCGTATTTTCTCATCGGATTCTTTCCGCTGTTTTCTCAAGACTATTATTCGTAGAGTGATGCTTGCAATGGATATGATAATCACTGCATAGAGTATCAGCGCCCAGAAACTGAGCCAGAGGGGTTGCTCGATAATGATGTCCATACTGCGTTCCTCCAGGACAATACGACGGTCTTCGTTGGAGATGGCACGTACGCGGAGGGTATAGTTGCCCGGACTCAGGTTGGTAAAACGGATGACGTTTTCCTCTCCCGGACGGCTCCAACCCTCATAGAAGCCTTCCAGTTTCCAGGAGTACAGAATTAGGGAAGGATAGTCATAGTTGATGTCTGAGACCTGCAATGAGAAGATGTTCTGATTGTACTTCAAACGCAAGGTTTTTGTCTCGTCAATATCCAGAATAAGTGGAGAACCTTCATCCTTGGGATAAACGGTCTGATAGAATACCCGCAGGTCACTGAATACCATTTTGAACTTATAGTCGCGAGGCAGGATCATGTCTTTGTTGAATTCTATGGCTCCATCCGTACTGCCGAAAATGAAATTGCCGTTTTTCCTCAAGGTGCCTGAGGCTGCGTTGAAATGGTCAGACTTCAGTCCTTGTTCTTTGGTCCAGTTATGGAATGTCTCTTCGACAGGATAGAAGGTGGACAGACCGTGTTCTGTACTCAGAAAGATATTTCCTTTACCATCAGACAATAGTGTATAGATATTATTGGAAATCAAGGCGCAGTTGTCTCTATGATAATGTCTGAATGTGTTTTTGGTCGTATCATATACCAGTAAACCGGCATTGTTGGTACCGATATACAGCATTCCGTCGGAAGCTTGGCATAGGGAGTAGATGTAGTAGGATTCTACCGGCATCTGGATATAGGTATACTTACCGGTTGCTTTTTCCAACAGGTACAAGCCGGTGGAAGTGCCTATCCACATATGTGTGGAGTCTTTCTCTATGATGGCAGTGATACCATTCAAGCCCGGGAAATGGCGTATATTTTTTCTGGAATAATCTATTTCTTTTAAGTTATAATACCCTCCAGACCAGATGTTTCCTGAAGAATCTTTCATAATGGAACGGATATACTTGTCCGGCCGGATATTCAGATTACTGAATAAAGACGGAGTAAAGAACTCTGTGGACAGTAGTTTCTTGTTGATCTGGTAGATGCCGGAACTATATCCTCCGGCCCAGATGATGCCGGGCTCCACTTCGCACAATGAGATGAAGATATGGTTTTTACTATGGCTTGCGGTGTCGAAACTGCTGAGAAAAGAATGCCATTGTTTCGTCTTGCTATAATAAAGGCTGATGCCGTTATTGGTGGCAAACCATAAATCGCCGTCATGGTCTTCAATGATGGCATTTACCTGGTCATTGATGAGTGACTGTTTATTGCCGATAGAGTGTTTTATCCATTGATAATCGGCATATCGGTTGTTGCGTACAGTTATACCAATGGGATAATTAGCCATCCAGATGCGTTGTTCACTGTCAATGTAGATATCATTGATGGTATTTCCGTTCATTGAGTTGTACCGGTTATAGTCAGCAACAATGTATGGTATAGATTCATAGGTATCGGTATTCATTTTGTAGACACCGGCCCCGTCTGTAGCTATGAGGATTTCATTGTTATTGTAGGCACGGATACAGTTAATACTAACGTCCATCAGTCCGGATGGGATATGCATGACTTTGTGCTCATTCAGGTCATAGGTAAATATTCCCCGTTGGAAAGTACCGATAAAAACCTTGTGAGACGGTTTATGATAGTATAGTTCGTTGATTTGTATCTTCAAGGTGTCCAATTGGTTGCAGGGACTGAGGGTGAGGGTGTTGTTGGCCAGCTCAGCATAATGTATGCCGATGTCGGTCCCGATGAAGAAGTGGGTCGAATCAATCTGTGCGATATCAGTAATTCGTTCTCCTATTTCGTTTTGAATGAATGTCACCTTCTGGGTATTGCTGTCGTACAGATATAGAGCATCTTCATTGCAAAGCCATATTACGCTGTTGGCATCCACAAAACCGTAACTGATAGAGGTTGGACGTCCTTTCACTTCGCTTTCGGGTAGCTTGTATACCAGGACAAAACGGTCGTGTTTTGTATCATAGCGGAACACGCGTCCTTTCTTGCCAATTTCCCATATGGTTCCTTTGGAATCCACATAGAGCCAGTTCAGGTTCATCATGGAATTCACTTCCTCATCTCCATCCATCAGTTTGTACGGCTTGAATTCTTTTCCGTTGTATCGGTCGATGCCGTCGTGGGTAAGAAACCACATGTAACCTTTGGGTCCCTTTTGAATAGCATATACCCGTCTGTTGCTCAAACCGTCTTCCACACCGATGTATTTGTATGTTTGTGCAATGCCTATAATTGGCAATAATAGTAGTATGCAGAAAAAGAAGTACTTTTTCATAATTGTCGAGCGGTTTTTTTGAATGTTGTACTGAGGGAGAGTTGAAAATAAACACAAAAATAATGCTTTTGTTTGAGAAAAGCAAAAAAAGAAAGCGAAGAATAGAAATGTAACAAGCGCGGGTTATGAATAATCCCGCGCTTGTTACATTTCTATAAAAAAGGAAGTTCAGTTCATTTTTTATTGGCTTCCACCCACTTGCGTGCATTGACAAATGCTTCTACCCAAGGAGTGATTTGGTCGCTGTTTACGCGGTCTGCGGGGTAGCAACCGTTCTGCCAGGGGAAGATGGCACGTTCCAAGTGGGGCATCATGGCCAGATGACGTCCGTCGGCACTTGCCAATCCGGCTATGGAATAATCTGAGCCGTTGGGGTTGGAAGGGTATTCGTCGTATGAGTATTTCAGCACGACGTTGTATTTGTCCTCGTCGTATGGCAAGGAGAATTTTCCTTCACCGTGAGCTACCCAGATACCCAGTTTGCTTCCACTCAGTGAGCCGAGCATTACGCTGCGGTTGGTGGGGACAGTAACACCGAGGAATCTGGATTCAAACTTGTGTGAGTCGTTATGAAGCATCTTGCCGTTTTTCTTGTGCTCGGGATTGATAAGATTAAGTTCCATCATGAGCTGGCAGCCGTTGCAGACACCCAGTGAAAGCGTATCCTCGCGTGCATAATATTTGTCGAGCGCTTCTTTTGCTTTCGGATTGAAGAGGAAAGCACCGGCCCAACCCTTGGCAGAACCGAGGACGTCGGAGTTGGAGAAACCACCGCAGTAAACAATCATGTTTACATCTTCCAACGTTTCGCGACCGCTGATAAGGTCGGTCATGGTAACGTCCTTCACATCGAAGCCTGCCAGATAGAGTGAGTAGGCCATTTCGCGTTCGCCGTTGGTTCCTTTTTCACGGATGATGGCGGCGCGGATACCGGAAGGTGTGCGGCGGTCCGGGTCGATGCCGTATTGTGAGAACTTGCCTTTGAAGTCCGGCATGAAGGCGAATTCCACCGGTTGCATCTTGTAGTTCTCGAAACGCTTCTTGGCACAGCCGTTCATGGACTGCTTACGGTCAAGGAGATAAGAAGTAGAGTACCATACATCACGCATATAGTCTATGCCAAACTGATAAGTAGCATCGCCTTTTGATACAAGAATATGGCGTTCGTCTGTCGGTTTGCCGAGCTTCACGTAACCTACGCCTGCATCTTCCAGGATTTGTTTCACTGCTTCCTTATGCTTGTCGCTCACCTGGATAACGATACCCGGGTTCTCTGCAAACAAAATCTTGATAAGGTCTTGCTCCTTGATTTTATCCAAGTTGATTTCCATACCGCCTTCCACATTGGCAAAGCACATTTCAAGCAGTGTAGTGATAAGACCACCGGCAGAAATATCATGTCCGGCAAGAATCAGTCCCTTGTTGACCAGCTCCTGCACGGCAAGGAAAGCATCGCGGAAGTATTCGGCATCTTGCACGCTGGGAACTTCGTCACCTACCTTGCCCAGGGTCTGAGCAAAGGCGGAACCGCCGAGTTTCAGGTTGTCGAAACTGAAGTCTATATGATAAATGGTAGTCTTTTCATTGTTAACCAGCACCGGAGATACGACTTTCTTGACGTCGGAAACTTCTCCACCGGCAGAAACAATTACCGTGCCCGGAGAAATAACTTTGCTGCCGTCGGGGTATTTCTGTGTCATGGAAAGAGAGTCTTTACCAGTCGGTACATTGATTTGCAGGGAACAGCAGAAGTCACTCAATGCCTTTACTGCCGTGTACAGACGGGCATCTTCACCTTCTTGCGAACGGCAAGGCCACATCCAGTTGGCAGAAAGGGAAACGCTGTCCAGACCTTCGGCAAGCGGTGCCCAAACCAAGTTGGTCAATGCTTCGCTGACGGAAAGAACGGAGCCGGCTGCCGGGTCGGCAAGTGCCGCCTGGGGAGCATGGCCCAGAGAGGTTGCGATACCCTTTTCGCCGCGATAGTCTAAAGCTACCACACCACAATCGCTCAGAGGCAACTGCAATTCACCCTGGCACTGTTGGCGGGCAATCTTGCCTGTTACAGAACGGTCTACCTTGTTTGTCAACCAGTCTTTACAAGCCACAGCTTCCAGTTGGAGCACATTGGTGAGGTATTCATGTAGTTGGGAAAGTTCGTATTGGGGCATTTCGTAGTGACGTTCCACGGTCTTGTCCACCATATAGGTCTTGGGGGAAGATCCGAACATCTGTTCTACGGCGAGGTCAAACGGACGTACACCATCAGCTTGCTGGAAGGCAAAGCGATGGTCACCGGTGGTTTCACCTACTACGTACATCGGAGCGCGTTCGCGTTCGGCTACCTTGCGTACATGTTCGATGGCCTCTTCCTGAATCAGCAAGCCCATGCGTTCCTGGCTTTCGTTGGCAATGATTTCCTTGGCAGACAGAGTCGTGTCACCGATGGGCAACTTGCTCATGTCAATTAAACCGCCGCATTCCTCTACCAATTCGGACAGACAGTTTACATGTCCGGCAGAGCCGTGGTCGTGGATGGAAACCACCGGATTGGTCTCTTCCTCACAAAGTGCGCGTACCACGTTGTAGGCGCGTTTCTGCATTTCGGCGTTGGCGCGTTGCACGGCATTCAGCTCGATGCCACTGCTGTAGCGTCCGGTATCTACGGAAGATACGGAGCCGCCGCCCAAACCGATGCGATAATTGTCTCCACCGATGACAACCACTTTGTTGCCGGCTTCCGGTGTACCTTTCAAACAGTCACGCTGGGTACCGTAGCCTACACCTCCGGCAAGCATAATCACTTTGTCATAGCCATAAACTTCTTCTTTTTCTTTATGTTCGAAAGTGAGCACGGAACCGCAGATTAGCGGTTGGCCGAATTTGTTCCCGAAATCACTGGCACCATTGGAGGCTTTGATTAGTATTTGTTCGGGAGTTTGATACAGCCATTTGCGTACCGGCAGAATCTCTTCCCAGGGACGTCCTTCTTCCGTACGGGGGTAGGAGGTCATGTAAACGGCAGTTCCGGCAATCGGCCAAGAGCCCTTACCGCCGCCCATACGGTCGCGAATCTCACCGCCCGTACCGGTAGACGCACCGTTGAACGGTTCTACTGTTGTGGGAAAGTTATGTGTTTCCGCTTTCAGGGAGATGACACTCTTGATGTCTTTTACTTGGAAATAGTCGGGCTTGGAGTGGTCTGCCGGAGCAAACTGTTCGATAACCGGACCTTCGGCAAAGGCCACATTGTCTTTGTAGGCAGAGATAATCTTGTTGGGATTCTCTTGTGTGGTCTTCTTTATCATTTGGAAGAGTGAAGATTCCTGTTCCACTCCATCGATGATGAATGTACCGACGAACTCGGTTTTGACTACCTCCGTGACAACATGGTAGTTTACAAGGAAAACAAGGTTCAGCGCCCGCACGCATTTGCAATTGTCGATGAGGTTGACTCAATTCTCATTGATGAGGCGAGAACTCCTCTTATTATTTCGGGTAAGGGCGACAAGTCAACAGACCTTTATGCAAAGGCTGACGCTTTTGCAAAAACTCTTAAAGTTCAGCGTTTTGCAGAACTTGACGCAAAAGAGGATATGGAGGAATATTACAAGGAAAACGACATTGATTATGTTGTTGATGAAAAGCAGAAAACAGCAACCCTCACACAGAGCGGTGTTAAGAAAGCCGAAGAATTTTTCGGTATTGAAAACCTTACCGATCCCGATAACCTTACAATTCAGCACCATGTAAATCAGGCTATCAAGGCTAACGGTGTAATGAAGCTTGATGTTGACTATGTTGTCAAGGACGGCGAAGTTATCATCGTTGACGAATTTACAGGTCGTCTTATGTACGGCCGTCGTTTTAACGAAGGTCTTCACCAGGCTATTGAGGCTAAAGAGGGCGTAAAGGTTCAGAGCGAAAGCAAGACTCTTGCTACAATCACATTCCAGAACTACTTCCGTCTTTACAAAAAGCTTTCGGGTATGACAGGTACTGCTCAGACAGAGTCGGAAGAATTCCAGGAAATCTACAAGCTTGATGTTGTTGAAATTCCTACAAACAAGCCTGTTTTAAGAAAAGACCTCCCCGATTCGGTTTATAAGACAGAAAACGGCAAGTTCCACGCTGTTATTGATGCAATTGTTGAGGCTCACGAAAAGGGACAGCCTGTCCTTGTCGGTACAATTTCAATTGAGAAGTCGGAGCTTCTTTCAAAAATGCTCAAAAAGAGAGGCATCAAGCACAATGTCCTCAATGCAAAACAGCATGAAAAAGAGGCTGAAATTGTTGCTCAGGCAGGTAAACTCGGTGCGGTAACAATCGCAACCAACATGGCAGGTCGTGGTACCGATATCATCCTCGGCGGTAACGCAGAGTATATGGCAAAAGCCGCAATGCGTAAGCAGGGCTTTACAGAGGAGCTTATTGAAGAAGCTACAGGTTATGCGGAAACCGATGATGAAGAAATCATCAATGCAAGAAATACATTCAGAGAACTGAATGACAAGTATAAGGAAGAAATTAAGGGCGAGGCTGAAAAGGTAAGAGAGGCCGGCGGTCTTTACATTATGGGTACGGAAAGACACGAGTCACGCCGTATTGATAACCAGCTCCGTGGCCGTGCAGGCCGTCAGGGTGATCCGGGTGTCAGCCGTTTCTTCCTCTCAACCGAGGATGACCTTATGCGTCTGTTCGGCGGTGACAGAATGAAAATGATGATGGAGCGTATGAATGTTGCCGAAGATATGCCTATTGAGAATAAAATGCTCACAAGTATTATCGAGGGCTCACAGGAAAAGGTTGAGCTTCGTAACTTCGGCATTCGTAAGGATGTCCTCCAGTACGACGATGTTATGAACAAACAGCGTGAAATCATCTACGGTCAGCGTGATCAGGTTCTTAACGGTGAGGATCTCCATGAAACAATCCTCAAAATGGTTGAGGATACAATCGCAACTTCAATCAAGCAGTATCTCCCCGAAGGTCCTGCAGAACATTGGAACTTCCAAAGCCTCAAGGATTACTACGCAGGCTGGCTTATAAGAGATGAATCAAAGTATGATTTCAGCCTTGAAGATCTTGAAAATATGGAACCCGAAGAGATTCAGAAGATGCTCGTTGACGATGCTCTTGAAATCTACAAGGAAAACGAAGAACTTCTTCCCGAGGAAACAATCCGTGAGATGGAGCGTGTTTACCTCCTCAAGAATGTTGATACACATTGGATGGATCACATCGACAATATGGATCAGCTCAAGAGCGGTATCAGACTTCGTTCATACGGTCAGCACGATCCTGTTGTTGAGTACAGAGTTGAAGGCTTCGATATGTTTGATGAGATGATTGAAAGCATTCGTGAAGATACTGTCAAGATGATGCTCATTATGCCAAAGCGCGTTTATGAGATTCAGAAAAGACAGGATGCAATTGCAGCGGCAAAGAGAGCAGCTCAGAGGGCTGCCGCAGCGGCAAAGTCTGCATCCGATGATGAAGAAGCTGTTGAACAGTCGGACGCCGTAAAGCAGGCGCTTCACCGTGAGCAGGTTGCTCAGCCTACAGAAACTTCTGCAGACGGTACGGATTCTGTCAACAAGACTATCCGTAAGGGCAAGAAAATCGGCAGAAACGATCCCTGTCCGTGCGGCAGCGGTAAAAAGTACAAGAAGTGCTGCGGCAGAGATCTTTAATATGTTTGCATAAAGCGGTTTGTATAATTGCGATTTAAGTGAATTACATTTTGAGGGCAGAGAGCAATACTCTGCCCTTTATTTGTGCCGAATTTTCAAGGTGTTCGGTGATTAATTTGATGAGATATAGATATTGATTATAAAAATATATCTGAAAAATTCTGCAAAATGCTGGTTTTGGGGCATTTTAAAAGCAGCAATCGCAAAATAATACATATTTTCGCACGCACAGCATGGAGTAAACCTGCATAAAATTTTTGATATTTTTGAAAAAAGAATTAAAAATCAACAAATTTAGTGCTGAAATTGACTTTTTAACTGCCTGTTAAGGTTGTATAATGGGTATAATTTATCTTAAACACAAAAAATGGCGATAAATAAGTAATAAAATCACATTATGGTCAAAAATATTAAATCGTGCTTGCAGATATGCAAAATAGCCAAAAATATTACCAAAAGTTTGGCTGTATTGCCTCTACAAATATGCAATAAAATATTATATAATTGTATACAAGTAAAAAAGAAGAACAAATTCAAAAAATTGCGTTTCATAATTAGTTGGCAGATATATTGGACTGTCCTATGCAGTTCTGTTTAATTGTACTTTGACTGCCAAAACAAAGTAATCGGCAATGAAGGAGAAGAAAAAATTATGAAATTAGGTAAAAAGCTTTGCAGAACCGTAAAGAAAAGCTTTTCCCTTGTGCTTGCACTTACCCTCATGCTTTCGGTATGTGCCGTGTCGGGTATGTCGCTTAATGTATTTGCGGCAACATCTTTGGATCAGAAGATTTACATTAACCTGAACAAGAATAAGGAATGGAATGGTTTTTCTTCTGTTACATGTCGTTTTGCTCAGGATGACGGCACGGTTCTTAAAACAGAAAAAGTAAGCAAAGATCCTTCGTCGGGAGTTTTTAAAACCATTGCACCATCCGGTGCAACAAAAATTGAGCTTTCTTCCGGGGTTAATTTTACTCTTCCCGAAAAGACTGTTGCAAAAGATTCCCGCCGTATCTATCTTAAGAACAGCAATAATACCTATAATGAGGCTTATGCATATTCTTGGGTAAACGATACTGACTCCAACGCAGAGTGGCCGGGTGTTGCAATGACAAAGACATCTTCAGGCAGCGATTACTACTATGTAGATGTTAAGTCATCCCATAAAAATGTAATCTTCAGCAACAAGGGCGAAACACAAACAAGCGACCTCGGTATTAACGACTCATACAGTGCCGATAATGCTCTTTATGATGCCTCAACAAGTCAGTGGACTAACCCGTTCATCAAGACCATCGACATTTCTGGTGCTACGGGCGACACAGAATTTTATCTTACAACTGACGGCTCGTTCAAAGAAAGTAAATACCTTTCTGTTGAATCTCCCGACAAACAGTCAAAGGCAACATATAAAACAGTTTATGTTTCAAACGATGACTGGAAGTCGCTTTCAAAGATTTATGCAACTTTTGACTACAACGATGCCTATGAAGGAACAGTTGAGCTTACAAAAGACACCATAGACACCAAGGTAAGCGGTTCTGTGGTGTTCAGCGGTAGAATTCCGGCGGGTGCGCTTTTAAGATTCCATCCGAACGAACATAACCTCAACGGTGCATCTTCCGCAACTTCATATCCGACAGGTTCGGGATATGATGATTCGGGCTACAGCAAGAACACGGCTACATATGTTAAGACAGCCAGAGGCGAAGGCTGGACAAAATTCTCGGAAATAGACAATGTAAACTATGGTGCTGTCGTTGAAAATTCATTCTCAAATAATCCTGACATCGTAGGCGTTGACGCAACATACTTTGACTACTGGTCTGATATGGAGCAGGAGAAAGGGTATCTTCAGTGTCAGGGTAAGAATAACGATAGTGATATTGAAAATTACTGGTATCAGTTTGATAACTTCAACAGCTACATAAGCAACATTGCTTCAAACTGTAAGTCTGACTGGAAGTATCCTCTCTACTTCGGTAATATGTTCAAGGGTGATAAATGGTACAGTACATTTGAGACCCACGCAAAAGGACTTACAAACATCAACAATTATAAAGATAACTATTACTATGCAGTAAACAACTCCAACGGTATGAAATGGGGTGGCGGTGATTATAACCAGTCCTTACAGGGTCTTATGTACAACAGGCTTGACAGCAAGGGCAATCTTCAGGTTGCAAATGGTGTCAAGGCTCCTTACTTTGATGCTGAGGCACTTTCAACCGCTAAATATAATGATGCAAAAGTTAATGATGCAAAAGTTGCCAATGTTTATAAGTCATCTTTCCCGTTCCGTACAACTACTGACGATGCAGGTGTTACTACTTATGAATTCACTTCAAAAAATGCAAAAGATAACATCTACTTTACATGGAACGGCCTCACACCTACCAAAATTAACTACGGTGAGGGCAAACAGTATGGTGTACAAGATGCATTGACAAATTTCGGCGGTACACAAGGTAACGGTTATGGTATTTTCCCATTTAATAACACAACGGGTAAAGGCAGTGACGCACAAAAGAACGATACACTCAATACTATTGATACTTCAGCCGGCAAGGGTACAAGTTACAACCATAACTATGGTTTCGGTATCAGACTTGATATAGACTTCAGAGTTCCGAAGGACGGTTTACTTGCAGACAACAAACCTGCAACCTTTAACTTCAGCGGTGACGATGACCTTTGGGTTTATATCGGTGAAGATTCAACAGGTGCTGATGCAGAGCTTGCTCTCGACCTCGGCGGTGACCATAAAGAGGCAAGCGGTTCAATTGACTTTAATTCAATGACCGCAACTGCCAAAAATGTATTTGCCGATTACTCAACTCCGTCATCGACTTCATCATCATCGACAACAGTTACAGTTCCGAGTGATGAGTTTTGGGTTAAGACAGGTGATTATGCTAGCTTCTGCGTTTATACATGGGGTTCGGAAACTAAGTATGTTCAACCGTATAAAGTATCAGACGGTTTCTACAAGTTTAAGCAGTCACAGTTTGAAAGCAACACAGGTGCTATTTTCTGTAAGCAGAAGAATGTAAGTAACGATAAACTTTCAGGTGACCTTACACTTTCAAATCTTTACGGTAAAATGTGGAACGGTAACGGCACTCAGTATTCTGCAGACGGTTCGTCACATCCTACAAACCTTGGCACCGTTACAAAGACAATCAACAATGGTGTTCAGCTTGATCCTAACAAGACATACCATATGGTAGTATTCTATATGGAGCGTGGTGAGGCTGAGTCTAACTTCACAGTAAACTTCACAATGACACCTGCCAACAATGACCTCAAGGTTACAAAGGCACTTGATACAGGCAATGTTGTTTCTGAAATTTCAGATGACCTCAAAGCTAATGAAACTTTTGATTATACAATCAAAGAGAACGGCAACGATACCTCCGGTAAAGGCTACAAGCTTACAAAATCAGACGAAAGCACAAGCAATGAAACTCTTTCAAACAGCGGTTTCACACTTAAAGATAATTATATAGCTGACTTTGACAACTCATTCAAGACCGGCAACGATATGACGGTTGACGAGTCAACAAACAGCAGTAAGCTTACATACACAACAAACTGGGAGCTCGTTAACAACAGAGTCGGTTCAACAATCGATAGCGGTTTAACTACGAACTCGGAATTCAAGCTTGTAGATGACAAGGATGACAGTGCTTATGCACAGCTCCAGCTCAACTATACCAACAGTATAGTGACAGCACCTCTTGAAATTTCAAAGGATGTTGTTGGTGAAGACGGTAAAACCGATTACGATACAAATCAGCAGTTTACATTTGCAATTGCTCTCGACTTTGACGGCGACGATTCAACCTATGATTACAAGACCTATCCTCTTGAATATCAGCTCAAAGAGAAGGGCGCAAGTGGTTATTCAAACACAGCTTACCGTACACCCTTGGACGGTTCGTTCACAATCAAAAAGGGCGAAAGCATTAAGCTTCTCAATATTCCTGTAGGTGCAACCTATAAGATTACAGAGAAAAATGTTATAGGTTATGTTCCTTATAAAGTAGGCAATCAGGACTTCAACGGTACATTCGTCGGTACTCTCGCCGAAGCAGAAAATGCGCTTAAATTTATCAATAAGGTTAATCCTACAAACATTGCCATTTCGGTAAATAAGACTCTTGACGGTCAGGCTTACAGCGGCAGCAAGTTCGTCTATACATTGACAGGTCTTGAATCAATGGATACAGCAAAACAGGATGCCGACGGCAAACCTATCAAGACAAACAGCGCAAAAACAATTTCCACGAATTTGGAAACACCTGACAAAAACGGTAAGGTTGAATTCAAAAACCTCAAATTAGTCACTGCGGGTGTTTACAGATTTAAGATTACCGAGGCTCTTGCCGAAGGTGCAAATGCATCCGATTATAAAATGGATACAAACACCTGGCTTGCCGAGATTGAATTGCTTGAAAGCGGTGAAGTAACGGCGGCTAAGTACATTAAGGTTAAGAGCTCAGATATTGAAGACAAAACCGATGCTGAGCTTGCAGGTTACTTCAACGATCCTACTTCTGTTAAAGAAAATGAAGCCCTGTTTGCAAATGAAACAACACACGGAAGCGCAACAGTAAACAAGAAGAATCAGACAGGCGGTAATGTAAGTGATACGGAATTTGCGGTGATGAAGGTGTCCGGTGAGGGTATCTTTACTGCAGATGATATCAATACAATCATTAAAGATACCTCAATGAAAACTCATATGGTTTCTAAAACGACAGGCAGCGACGGTAAGGCTGTGTTTGGCAATCTGACAATCTTCAAGGACGGTCAGGGCGAGTTTACAAAAACAAACGGTAAAGTTGTATGGAACGAAAGTTCCGACAATTATATAACAGGTACTTCAACATATCAAACATACTGTCTGTTTGAGTACAAACCGTCAGAGGGTTACACCCCGAACTACACACTTTCCTACTTCACACTTCCTGTTGAGGGTAAGTACGATGTTACATATAATTATGTTGACGGTGCAATAACAATGCCTAAGGCAAGCGGTGACGGTATGAACGGCTATGTTGTTCTCGGTTTGTCGGTTGCAGGTCTTGCGGTGACAATGTTCACGGGTTACGCAATCTATTACGGAAAAGCTCGTAAAAAACGCAGAGCAGGACGCAGAAAGTAACCCAATATGATTTAACTTGTTAGAACAGGTGATTTTTTAATCATATGTTTCTTTCATAGAAAACCTCTTTGACTGCTACGGACACCGTTGTTAGCCGGTGTCTGCCATGCAGCCACCCCAACCCGTTTAACCATTCGGTTAGAATATAATTACATATATTAAATCAAACACAAAGGAGAAAGAAAAATGAAAACTACAAAGAAAATCTTTGCAGCAGTTCTCGCAGTAATGATGATCGCTCTCATGATCCCATTCTCAGCAAGTGCAGCAGAGAGCTATTCAGCTACGTACAAACTTGCAGTTGATGCAAATGACACTGACAAAGTCGGTAATTACACATTCAGCTTCTTCAAGATTGCAAACCTCAACCTTACAACAGGTGAGTACTCATGTACTATCACCGACAAAGCACTTGAGGATGCTGTAAAGGGCACATACTCAGATGCAAAGTCACAGCAAATCATCACGGCTTGTGATAACCTCTACAAGACAGACAAAGCTGCATTCGGTACAGCTGCTACAACAATCAGCTTTTCTTCAACAGTTACAGAGGCTACTGCAACAGTAACAGACCCAGGTCTTTACTATGTATATTGTACTTCTAAGCCCGCTAAGGTAACAGGTGTTCAGAGCTCACTTGCTTCACTTCCTTACTTTGATGGTAAAAATTATGTTTCTGTTGACCAGACAGAGCACAACCTTGCTGAAAAGGTTTCAACAAGCTCAGTATCAGTTGACAAGAGTGCTGACAAGACATATGTAGGCGACAACGATAAGACTGTAACCTACACACTTACAGCTTCAACAGCAGGTTCAATCGACAACCAGCTAAAAACGTATGCAATCGTTGATACAATGGATGAAGGTCTTACATTCAACGAGAATTCAGTTGTAGTTAAGTACGACGGCGCAGTTGATGCTCTTGCTTTGGGTACAGATTACTCTATTGAAAAGAACTATACTTACACAGGCAAGAACGGTAAGGCAACTGCTACATTCGCAGTTGTATTCGAATCTGCTACACTTGAATCAAAGGATTTCTATGATGCCAAAACAGTTGTTGTTACATACACAGCTGATTTAAACGAAAAAGCTAAGCTCAACACACCTATCACCAACACAGACGGTCTTGTTTACGGCAACGATTCTGATACAAACTTTGAACCCGGTAAAAATTCACCTGATGTATTTACATACGGCATGAAGGTTGTTAAGGTTAACGGCAATGACACAACTCAGAAGCTTGCTGACGCTGAATTCCAGATATTCACAGACGCAGAAGCTAAAACACCTCTTATAGTTGACGGCAAGAAAGTAGTTGCTAAGACAGACGCTACCGGTGAGGCTACATTTGTTCTCGAAGGCACAATGACAACATTCAAGTTTGATGCTAAACAGACATACTATGCAAAAGAGATAGCAGCTCCTACAGGCTACAACCTCAACAGCTCAGTATTTACAGTAAGCATTGACAAGAGCAAGGAGTATACATTTGTAGGTAACATTGCAGACGGTGACAATGTTGCTGTTGCTAACTACCCTGTAACTGTTCCTAAGACAGGTGGTATGGGTACAATGATGTTCTATGTTGGCGGTGCAGCACTTATCGCTTGTGCAGGCGTTCTTCTCTTTGTTCTTAAGAGAAAGAAAGCAGCTAAATAATTAATCGAATATCTTTATCTTAAAATCTGTGATATGATATATGTAATTTTCAGGGGATGCGGCAACGCATCCCCGTTCTATTTACAGAAGAGCTGTAGAAGCGGATGAATATTTATGTTTATATAATATGTTTTGATGTGATGAAAATTGTGTATTGTCTGTAGGGGAGAACCATTACATTTTTACAGTCGGGCATAATATGTTTTTTACATTACAAACTGTCTTCCCGACATTAATTTTCCATTTTCCATTTTCAATTTTACATTTAACTAAACCTTTCGCTCGGGCGGAATATGTTTTGGTATTGCACAAACTATCTTCACGAACTGGGACTGCGGCACGCAGTTGCGATAAATAGTAAAATATAGTATAATAACAATGGAACAAAACACGCAGAAAAGGAAAATTTTATGAAACGAAAGCTGTCAATTTTACTAATAGTTTTAATATTTGTTGCAGGAATCGGCATAATGAGCTATCCGCTTGTCAGTTCCGCAATTAATAACTATGTCAGTCGAAGCATGGTTAAGGAGTACACCGACAGGGTTGCTCAGATGCCGAGTGAGAAAACTCAAAAAATGTTTGAAGAGGCTGCTAAGTACAATAACAGCCTTTCAAATAATATGATAATTACCGACCCGTTCGACGAAAAGGCTTTTCAGAAAATCGGTGCAAATTATGAGAAAACTCTCAATATTGACGATAACGGCCTTATCGGCTATATTGATGTGCCGAAAATCAATGTTTATCTGCCGATTTATCACGGCACAAGCGAAGAGGTTCTTTCCAAAGGTGCAGGACATCTTCAAAATACTTCCCTGCCTGTCGGCGGTGCAAGCACACATTCCGTAATTTCTGCCCATTCGGGTTATCCGGGCGAAACATTTTTCGATTACCTCACCGATATGAAGGTCGGCGATGAATTCTATGTTCATATCCTCGACAGAACGCTGAAATATGAGGTTGATCAAATCGAAGTTGTTCTCCCCTCGGAAATCAATTCCTTGCGGATTGTTGACGGCGAAGACCTTGTAACGCTCCTCACCTGTACCCCATACGGCATTAATACTCACAGACTTCTCGTGCGTGGCAAGCGTGTCGATTATGACGATACAAAGTATATTGAAACGGGCGAGTCGCTTGCAAAATTTGACAACGGTTACATATTCTTTCTCGGTTACAAAATCCCTTATGCAGTTGCAATCGGCATAATTGTCGGCTTTGTTGCACTTGTTGTGTTTGTGGTTGTATTTCTGCTCAAGCGTAAAAAGAAGAAGTCAAACGGTGCAAAACGGCTGAGAGATGACTTGGCTGACGAAAATCAGAATGATTTGGGCGGTGATTCCGATGATTAAAAAAATACTTACGGGTGTGGCAATAGCAATGCTCGTTGTCGGAATAGGTCTTGTCGCATTCCCCACTATATCAAATTTTATCGGAACACAGATTTCAAACGGTGAGGCTGACGGCTTTGATACCCGTGTTGAAGAAGCTGAGGACGGCTCTTTTGAACAGGCGGTCAAGGACGGCAAGGTTGACGAAGAGGGCTACAAAATTGACAGGGAGGGCAAGCGTATCTCCAAACAGCCCGTTGTTTTCAAGGCTGACCTCGACAGACTTTTCAATGACAGCGTTGCCTACAACAAAAAACTTGAAACAAACCAGTATGAAATGCTCCGCAACGATACCTATTCACAGGCTGCCGTCAATCTTGAAGATTACGGCATAACCGACGGTATTTACGGTTATGTTACCGCTGAAACAATAAATATGCGTCTGCCGATTTACCTCGGTGCGAACAGCTCAAATATGAGCTACGGTGCGGCACATATGAGTGCAACCTCATTGCCGATCGGCGGTAAGAATACAAACGCAGTCCTTGCAGGTCACACGGGATACATCGGTCGAATATTCTTTGACAACCTCCGCAACCTCAAAATCGGTGACAGGGTTTCAATCACAAATTATTGGGATACACTCAATTACAAGGTCGTTGAAACCAAAGTCAATAAGCCGAACGAATCAGGCGACTGCTATTTGCAGAAGGACAGAGATTTGCTCACGATGTTTACCTGCATAAGTGACGGCAACGGCGGTTTTGACCGTTACTATGTAATATGTGAGCGTGTGTCATAATTTACAGCAGACTGCATCACGGTGCAGTCTGTTTTTTGTTTAAAGACCGATTGTTTAAAACAGAAATGACCGAGTATTTTGTCTGTCATTTGTAATAGTTAATATTTGAAAAATACGCATATATTGCCGTAAATGCCGAATTTATTTTAAAATTATTGACATAAGAAAAGTAGATTGATAAACTTAGACAAGTATTAACAATTGAGAGGTATAATATGAAGTTGAATCTTCCAAAAAATCAAAAGTATTATTGTTGGACTGTTATAGATTTGCTCGCTTCATCCGCAGGCAAGCATTACAAATATGAGTTCAATAATACAAGCGGTGAAGATGCAACTGTTTTTCAGAAATATGTTGTCGGTTCGGACAGATAAACAATAAAAACGGAGGATAAACAATGAAAAATATAATTAAAAAAATAACTGCAATCGCAATGTGCGGTGTGCTTACCGTCGGTTCGGTTCTTATGACAGGTGCGGTAAGCGAGGATGAAAATCACAAGGACTTTGAAGTTACAGGTACAACGCAGAAAATCTCAAACAATCAGCTTTTTGTGACAACAACGGGATACACTGAAAATACCGATAAAAATTTCGGTGCAAAGTTCCAAACAACCGAAGAAAAGGATTACGATATATGGTTTAAGGATTGTATCAATGCACCGAAATTTGTAAATCTTCCAAAGGGCGAAAAATTCGTAAAATATATGATGACGCAGGGACACGGTTATTTCGGTAATGTTCAGACATTCTATCAGTTTGACAAAACAGGCGGTGAATATGTCAAGGTGAAAATTAAGCTTTCCGATTTTTCCCGTCTGTTCAATGAAAACGGAACAATGACTTCTGAGCTCAGCGACGGTTCTTACAAGGATTTTGATTTTACATACGAAGATTTCGAAACTGACAGCATCGGTGTTAATTGCTATGCGGAATCCGGCGCATATGCGACAAGCGGAGGTGCGGTAACATCCTTTGCTCCCGATAAGGACGGCTATGCCGAAATATATGTTTCAAGACAGCTTGGCGTAGATACAAAAGTAATGTCATACCGCTATTGCAGACTTAAAGACGGAGCTCATTGTGATTACGGAATAATCGGAGATACTCTGGTCGGTTTAACTTGCGGTGATACGGATTTAAGCGGATACATTTCTGTTACTGATGCAACGCTTGTTCAAAAATATGTTGTAGGTATTGAGGACTTTGACAAGCTTCAGCTTTTTAACAGCGATGTAAACGATGACGGTGAAATCAGTGTTGTTGACGCAACCTTGATTCAGAAGTATATTGTAGGTTTGGATAGCTAAACAACATAAATAGGTGTAAACAATGAAAAATATAATTAAAAAAATAACTGCAATCGCAATGTGCGGTGTGCTTACCGTCGGTTCGGTTCTTATGACAGGTGCGGTAAGCGAGTATGAAGATCGCAAGGACTATGAAGTTACAGGTACAACGCAGAAAATCTCAAACAATCAGCTTTTTGTTACAACAACGGGATATACCGAAAATACGGCAAAGAATTTCGGGGCAATGTTCATATCAACGGATTATCAAAAGTACAGCGTGATGTTTAAGGACTGTATTGATGCACCGAAGTTTGTAAATCTCCCGAAAAATCAGGAATTTACTCGCCATATGATAACAGCGGATAATCGTTATTTTGGTGATACGGGTATGAAATTCAATTATGATTCAACAGGCGGAGAATATGTTAAGATAAGAATTAAACTCTCCGACTATTTTCCTTATGGCTTTAATGATGATGGCACAATGACCGGAAAACTCAGCGATGGCACATACAAGAATTTTGACTTTACATATGAGGATTTCGGTACAGACAGCAGCGGCAAACCTTGCTATGCAACCTCGGGCGCATATTTTGTCAGCGGAGGTGCGGTAACATCTTTTGTCCCCGATAAGAACGGCTATGCGGAGTTTTATATTTCAAGACAGCTTGGCGAGGATACGGGCCTTATAGCTTATAAATATTGCAGACTTAAAAACGGCGCAGAGTGTAAAACAACGATTGGTGGCAAATTGAACTGCCTGACTTGCGGTGATGCATATCCAGACGGAAACATTACGGTTGGAGATGCAACATCTGTTCAGAAATATGTTGTAGGTATTGTAAAATTCGGCAAGACTCAGCTTTTTAACAGCGATGTAAACCATGACGGCGAAATCAGTGTTGTTGACGCAACCTTGATTCAGAAGTATATCGTTGGGTTGAGTTAAATAAAAATTACATATAAAAGCAAATTGACGAAGTAATGGTACAATCTTTTTGTTAAGACAGATTATATATGTGTCGCAAATTACACACAACTTCCATAACATCGACTGATTTTGCGAAAACATAAAATTCAATCAAATCGGGCGTCCGATGAACACCCCTGATGATTAAACAAAAACAGTCGGGAAGACAATGCTTTGCATTTCGCAAATTGTCTTCCCGACTTTAATTTTACATTTTTAGTTATAGAGTTCTGCTCGGGCATTTTATTTTCGCCCTTATAAATACTATCTGCACGAATTGGGAACGGCGGCTCGCCGTTAGTGTCTGTATTCGTTTAAGATATCGTCAATTTCGCTTTCGTTCGGATCTTGCTTTCTGTCAATACCGGAAAGGTACTTGTCATAATCAAAATCATCGTCATCTGCTGTTTCGGTTTTCTGCGGTGCAGGCGACGGTTTGCGTGCAGGCTTGCGTTCCTGTCTGTAAGGTGCTTTTCTTTCGGACTTTTTGCTTGATGAAGTCATGTTCTCAAGCTCTTCCTTTTCACGGCGCTTTGCCTCAAGAAGCATTTCCTCTGCTTCTTCCTGTTCTGCCTTTTCTTTCTGACGGCGCTTGTCACCGAAAGCAAGGTCGCCGAGGAAAAGTCCGAAAATTCCGGCAACAAGATAAACTACGAGGAGAATAAGGTTTGTTGAAAGTGTGCCAGAAGAAAATCCTCCGTTGTAGATGAGCATACTCGGAAGATAAATAATCGGCGCAATGAGTGCAAAGAGAAAGTCAAGTCCGTGTTTTGAGCAGTAGTGTGCCGAACAGCCGATTGCTGTAATCGGGAACACAAAGTCATATGCAACGGGTGAAAACTTTTGCATTGCGCCCGGAATAAACACAAGCGGCAACAGCATATAAACAAGCAAAATTATTACCGCATAGGGAACATATTTTTTAACCATATCTGTCATAACGGTTAATCTCCAATCTTTGAAATTTTATTTTAAATCATGCATATTCATTATACATTGATACACTTCAAAAAGCAAGAAATATTATACCGAGTTACCAAGCTGTTACAGAGGATAATGTAAAATGTTTGCAAAGTGGATTTTTAGCGGATAAATCCGTTGACATCGGACATAAAAAAGAATAAAATGAATATGTACGGGCTTTTGCCCGAATTTAAATGCGAATGAGGTGAAAACTTAATGGACGCAGACGGTAATAAAGGCGCTGTACCCGGGCGAAGTTGCAACAGAATGTGCGCTTGTGCGTTCATTTTGTTTTATTGATTTTGCTTTGTATTTTTATTTTAATTTGAATTGATTTAATTTAATACTCAGGGTGACACCGTCTTTACTTCCAATTGAATTAAAAAGGAGGAAAAGATGATGGAACAGGTTAACGTAACCCTTACCGAAACTATCAAATTGTTGCTTGATGACAAAAAGTTCAGCACTTTGCGTGACATTTTGATTACGATGAAACCGTTTGACATTGCGGCGGTTTTTGAAAATCTACAGGATGAAAAAATGCCGATTCTGTTTCGTATTCTGCCAAAGGAGCTTGCGGCGGAAACCTTTGTCGAAATGGATGACGAAACTCAGGAATTCCTTATCCACGGCTTCAGCGACAGCGAACTGAAAGAGGTTGTCGATGAGTTATTTGTCGATGACGCCGTTGACCTTATTGAGGAAATGCCTGCCAATGTTGTAAAGCGTATTTTAAGACAGGCCGACAAGGATATGAGAAAGCAGATTAACGAGCTTTTAAAATATCCCGAGGACAGCGCAGGCTCGATTATGACAACCGAGTTTATTGTGCTTCGTCCCGATATGACGGCTGAAATGGCTATTAAAAGAATCAGAAGAACAGGTGTTGACAAGGAGACAATCTACACCTGCTATGTAACCGATGCCAACAACAAGCTTATCGGTATTACCACCGTAAAAGACCTTTTGCTTGCCGAAGATGACGAGCTTGTAAAGTCGATTATGGAGGAAAATGTTATCTCGGTAACTACTCTTGCCGATCAGGAGCAGGTTGCCCAGATGTTCTCAAACTATAACTTCCTTGCTCTGCCTGTTGTTGATAACGAAAACCGACTTGTCGGCATCGTAACAATTGACGACGCTATTGATGTTATTCAGGAAGAGGCTACCGAGGATATCGAAAAGATGGCAGCCGTATTGCCGTCTGACAAACCGTATATGAAAACAAGCGTTTTCGGTCTGTACAAAAAGAGAGCGCCGTGGCTGCTTATACTCATGCTTTCGGCAACCTTTACAAGTGCGATTATCTCATCATTTGAGGCTGTGCTTGCCAATGTTTTGATTCTCTCATCGTTTATCCCGATGATTACGGGTTCGGGCGGTAACGCAGGTTCTCAGGCGTCGGTTTCCGTAATCCGTGCGTTGTCGCTCGGTGAAATTCATTTCAGGAGCATTTTTCTTGTGCTGTGGAAAGAATTCAGGGTGTCAATTCTTTGCGGTATTACCCTTGCGGCGGCAAACTTCGTAAAACTGCTTTTGTTTGATCTCAACGGTCAGGAAAACGCATTTATGATTGCCCTTGTAATTTCGCTTACGCTTGTCGGCACAATTATTATGGCAAAGCTTGTCGGCAGCAGTCTGCCTCTTTTGGCAAGCAAGGTCGGCTTTGACCCTGCCGTTATGGCGAATCCGCTCATTTCAACAGTCTGCGACTCGCTTTCATTGCTTATCTATTTCGGCGTTGCAAAGTTGATTTTGCATCTGTGATTTTTTTAAAATTGAAAGTTGAAAATGGAAAATTGAAAATTGAGGTCGGGAAGACAGTTTGCAAAATGCAAATCATTGTTTCCCGACCGTTTTTGTTTAATCAGTAGGGGCGTTCATTGGACGCCCGTCTTGATGAAATAATTTGTAAGAACATAAATTTTTGATTTGATGAAAACGGTGTATAGTCTGTAGCGGCGAACCGTGTTCGCCAATCGAAACGATTGTAAAATCGGTTCGACTTAATGCAGACTATTGTCAGCTACCATATCATTTCATACTACAAAAATTGTGTGTTCGTTTTGGTTGTATAACCAAAACGATTGGCGAACGAGGTTCGCCGCTACAAAATATCAGTAACTTTGTGATTTTTATATAATGTGATTTGACATCAAATTTGTACCATTGCTAACGGGAGAACACGGTTCTCCCCTACATCATTTAGGTAATTGTATCTCATTTATATGGTTTATTTTTATCAAAAAAATTGTGTCGTTACTTGCGGGCGTCCAATGTGTGCAGTGTAGTAACATAGAATACAACAGTGCAAAGACATAGTATACA
>OGNZ01000571.1_pt1 | contig 24706 bp, 17 predicted proteins | sample 1573601 | NCBI WGS metagenome assembly OGNZ01 (sample SAMEA2582009, study PRJEB24529) | metagenome | biome: Human gut stool | place: China | collected 2011
TATTACCTAGTATGAATTGAGTAACAGGTATCATATCTCTTTCAATTTTATGTTCTTAATCAAACTTAGTAATATTACTGAGCAGGAGTTCCGCTAGCAGGTTGAGTAAAACCACATGGTAAACATCCACAAGCATTACGTCCAACTAGACCAGTAACAGTAGGTTCATTTGGAAGAGTAACTACACCATAGATAACATTACAAGTCTTTCTATCAGTATAGTTGATACCAGCCGTAAACATCTTTTCCATTTCGCATTGGATAAGTTTATCTTGATAAGGACGAATAGCTTTAGTAACAGCCAATTCAGCTTTCAAATCAGATAACTCTTTACGGATATCATCATCAGCGTCACGAGTATATTTGTAAAGATTAAAATGGTCAGTGTTATTTTTCTCAATAAGAGCATCAGTACGATTACGTCCGTCAATATAAACACCAAACAATTCACTATTAAGACGTTCTCTATCTTCAAAACGTTGATTCTGTTGAGTCAAAGCCCATTGATAAAGACCACCTTGAAGAGCTAAAGTATCTTCACAAGATTTTTCCCATGCTTGAAAAGCAGTAGGAGCACCGCTTCCACTACCAGCAGTAGCACCAAGTACGTTAATATTAGTAGAGCCATCACCTAACATTCCACCACCAGCACCACCTAATACACTAGAACGACGATTACCAAACAAAGCCCAAGCACCAAGTGCAGTACCGATAATACCAAGAGTTAAACCTGCATTAGCCTTACCGTTTACATCACGACGATTACAACCGTCATAATTCATTCCAGCACCATTATAGCCCTCTGGAACAACTTTCACTTTTTCAATTACTTGCATAATAAATTAAGGTTTAAGTTAAAAAAATAGATTAATACTTGTAGTTTGAACTACATAATCTATAACACTTAAACCGTTATCTTTGTTTGGTAATTAACATTATTTTAACTTTCAATAGAACTATATATTGTCAATTCACCAATTTTGTTAAGTTTAGTATATTTTATTTCACCTATTGAAGTCTTACCATCATCAGCTTTACCGCCTTGTGTACCTACATAACATTGAATAGTTTGTTGTCCTCTAAATTCAGAATTACCTGCAACAAAACCAAATCTAAATTTATAGTTATCAGTATAATTATCATTATAAACAGTGTTATCTTCATTTAACAAAACTGTATGATATTCATAACTATAATTATCATCGCTAGTTATATTAAGAGTTGGCTTATCAAGAGTTATAGGTGTACCAGTTGTATTGACTTGATTATTCCAAACTTTATATTTATCATTAGGTTTATTTTCATACCAACAATAACCATTGTCATGAACAAGTCCACCACCATGACGAATTATTTTAATATCATCTAAACCAATAATTTTATCATTAACAGGATTAATTCTAAAATATTTTACTTCATTATTAGATTTAGCAACTCTTTTAATAACTTCACCATACCAACATTCTTTATAACCACCATGTCCATCAGGCATATTAATAGTTCCATCAGCAAAAGGAAAAATAAACATTCCTCTATTATCAACATCAATTTCATTATTTCTTAATTGCCAAGCATGAACAATAACTCCACCTTTATAAGCAGTACATTCAACAGTAACATGACCTCTACTCAAACTTCCAAACCAATTAGCACAAAGATTCATTTTCATTATATCAGGCATTTTATCTTCAAGGTCAATCATAGATTCAATATTAAACATAACACATTCAGCACCTGAGTTAGTATTATCACCACCCCAATATAGATAAGGAATTTGACTTAAATTCCAAGACCAACCAACAGCTACATAGTTTAAATTATTAATAGGAGAATTAACATAATATGATTTAGTGTCCAAATCTCGACCATCATCACTACCCCAAATATATCTAAGTTGGACACTAGTAAAATCACTAAAATGAATAACAGAAGTAGGCCAAATATGATTAGCACCATCATAAACATGAGCAATATTAGTTTGACCTACTGTACGCTTCTTAAGAGGTTGAGCAATTCCTCCTTGACGTCCAAGAGTTAAACTCATTATTCATCAACAATATTATAAGTCATTCCAGCAACTGGGGTAATAGTCGCATATTGGGTAGCAGTACCTGTCCAAATTGGAAGACTAAGTTTATTACTATTTGCACTAGGCATAGTCATATTAACTCCGCAGCCATCATTAATAGCTTTTTGAATTTTATCAAGATTAACACTATTAGTAATAGTTTGATTTATTTCTTCTTTAAAGCTATTAAATGTATTATTAGTAACATATCCATTAAGTAAATTATTAACTTCTTCTTTATTATAAGTTTCAGATTTAGTATAATAATTTTTAAACATATTATTAATTTCTTCTTTAGTATAACTTTCCATAGAAGAAGTATCTCCCATTACTCTCCATTCAGTACCATTCCAATAACAAATCTTTCCATTACGATATTCAATTTGACCAACAGCCCAATTACTACAAGTTACATTAGGAAGATATTCAGACTCTTCACCAACCATACCTGCAAGCTTACAACTATTTAAATTAATAGTACCATTCTCAATAATACCACCTTCAAATACAAGTTCACAACCAACAGGCATTGTAATAGTTTTACCACTTAAATCAAAAGCATAACGAATAATATAACGAGTATTTTCTTCGTTAACCATATCTTGAGTAAGAACAGCTTTATAATTAAGATAAATATTATTCTTAACTTGAACTAGATTTTCTTCATTAAAATAATATTTAATATTATCTACTGAATTAACATATATAATACCAAGTCTTGGACGTTCATCAGAAAGACAAGTATTATAAATATTATAATCTTCACTATTTCCATAGACAGCAGTGTTGACCCCCCGTAGAGGATGAACTCTATCAGTAGGTTCTACAATAGTCCATCTAGTATAATAATTATAAAATCCAACTCCATCATTAATAGTCTTAACTCTAAGAACAAATAATTTATGATAAGTATCATAATAAATACCAGCAGTATTACCTAAATCTGTTCTAATAACTTCATATTTATCAGTATTAAGAATTATTTGACCATATTGTTCACAATAAGTATCATCAAGAAAACCATCAAATAAAAGCTGTTCTGCATTACTTGCATCATCCTCCACGGGGAGTAAGACCTTGCGAACTATTTTATATCCTTTGCCACTTTTATATTCAGGCTCATAAGGTCTATCTTTAAGACTAAGACGATTAACATTACAGCAACCCGGACTTAATCTAATAGTAATATCTTCTTCATCAGGATAATTAATAATATTAACTTTACCATCTCCTGCAATCATTTGTTTAAGAGCTTCATTAAGCATATCCCAATCAATAGTTCCATTAGCAATTGGAATCTTAGCACCATTCTCTTCAAGATACTTTTCACTAAGAATTTTTGTCCAATTATCATCAGAAACCCAACTAGTTTCAACACCAGCTTGTAGATTACTACCTATATAACTTTCAGTTACAGAAAGATTATGTTCAGCGTCATAATAGCTAATAGTAAGACTATTACGTCTAAAAATAGCAGGAACAGCTTTACGAGTATTAACTCTAGTTCCTTGATATGGAATCCATAAATGATTAAACCGAGAAAGAACAACGGTTAAATCATTATTTGTATCTTTGTCAAGAATATTTTGAAGATAAGTAATAGGAAATACTTTATCATAACTATTCTGACCTAACTTTTCATATAGTTGTTTATTGTTCATAATTATGTGATTAATTTAAATAACTTTAATGAGTAAATAAACAATATAAGCATTAGTAATATTGTTATATTAAATAGTATTCTTATCATGGTTCAATTAAAACTCTTACATTAAATATTGTACTATTAGAAGTCATAGTAAATAGACATAATATAATAAATGAAGAAGTAATTGTGTTAGCAGTAACAGTAATAATATTATTACTATTAGATACAGAAACATTATTTGAAGGTGTACTAACATTCTTTAAAGTACAAGTATATTTATTACTACTTCCATTTTTATCTTCAAACCAAAATTGTAATTTACCAGCATTCATTATAGCAGTATTAGTAGGAATATATACATAAACATCAATAGGAGTTTTCTTAATATCATTATAACTTACTTCTCCTTTATATATTGAATCTACATTTTCACTATCTAAATAAATAGGTAATGCAATATTTTGACTAGTAAAATAATCATTTTTAATAGCAAGTCTTCCACGTACAGGATTTGCTCTTTGTGTTCCTTTTGTAATAACATTATGATTTAACCAATTCCATTCAATTTTATATTCTCTTGCAGTATTAGAATCATTTGCAGATAGTTTAAATGTTACTATAATCATGCTATCATAATTAAGAGCATTTGCAACAGATACATCACAATTAACTTTATTTGTTACATTTACATAATCAGGATTATAATATACAATTTTAGTTCCACCAGAACCTGCAACACCATTCCAAGTCCAAGGTTGAGTTTCATATAATCTATAATAAACACTTACAGATATGGTATTAGCATCAGCAATTGTATCAATTTCATTAGTATAAGGATATTCTGTAAAATCTAATCCATTTCCATCAGGATTAGTGTCATAATACTTAGTATGATATGCTTTAGCACCATAAGATTTAGCACCAGCAGATTGTGTAATATTAATAGATTTACTAACTCCACTATAAGTTGCAGTAACAGTTGTACTTCTACTTGTTGTAACAGTTCTATTACCGTAAGTAAGTTTACTACCGCTAGTAGTACCACTTAATGTACCATCTCCAGATTTACTTAATGTAGGACTACCATTTTCAGTTTCAAGAAAATTCTGTCCAACTCCATTCCAAGTATATTGTCTACTACGAACAGCACTACAAGTAATAGTAGAACTACCTCCAGCAGCAGCAATATTAGTAGGACTAGCAGAAATATTTACTGACCATGCTCCCCAATTACTATAAACTTTACTACCTGCTCTTTGTTCAATATCGCAAAAATTAATAGCACCATTATAATTTGCAGTAACTCTAGTTCTTCTAACACTTGTACTAGTATTATTACTATAATTTAAAGTATTACCACTTAAAGTTCCGCCACCACTTCCTACACTAAGACTTGGAGTACCATTTTCTGTTTCAGTTCCACCTGAACCTGCAACGCCATTCCAAGTCCAAGTACGAGAACGAGAAGCACCATAATAAATAGTAACAGAACCGCCTGATGCTGCAACAGTATAACTACTAGCATTACAATATACAGACCAACTAGACCAACTTCCATACGATTTACTACCAGCAGATTGATTAATAGTTATATCTTTAGTAGTAGAATCAATAGTAGCACGAATAACGGTTGATTTACTACTAGTACTAGTATTATTTCCATAAGTAACTTTAGGACTAGTCCAACTACCACTTCCGCTAACTTTACTTAATGTTGGAGAACCGTTTCCAGTTTCTGTACCACCAGAACCGGCAACGCCATTCCATGTATAACTTCTAGTTCTACTAGCACTAGTTGATATAGTAGCTGTTCCACCTGTTGCTCCAATACTAGTTTTATCAGCACTAATATTAACAGTCCAACTAGACCAATTACTATAAACTTTAGCACCAGCAGATTGTGTTATAGTAATAGACTTAGAAACACTATTGCTAGTAGCAGTAATAGTTATACTACGACTATTTGTTGTAGTATTGTTACTAGCAGTAACAGTTTTACCACTTAAAGTAAATCCACCAGCACTACCACTAAGTGTAGGTGTAGCAGTTTCAGTATCAGTATGTGTAGTACCAACTCCATTCCAAGTCCAAGTACGAGAACGACTAGCATTAGTAGTTATCGTAGATGAACCACCACTTGCAGCTATCGTTTGCGTGCTTGCCGAAATAGAAACAGCCCAAGCAGACCACGCTGAATATACTTTCGCGCCTGCCTGTTGCGTTATCGTAATCGTTTTGGACAATCCTACATAACTAGCTGTAAGTGTCGCTGAACGGGCTGAAACGCTCTCATTTGATGTAAATTTTATTTGATTTCCACTAAGACTAGCACTACCACTAATACTAAGAGTAGGAGTAGCAGTTTCACTATAAACAGTACCAGTGTTATTCCATTTATAAGTTCTACGGGCAACATTAGCGGTAATAGTTCTAGTACCGCCTTTAGCTTCAACACTAGTTCCATCAGTTTGTAAATCTAATACCCAATCAGTATAAACTTTAGCACCAGCAGCTTGATTTAAAGCTGCACTAACTTCTTTAGTTTGTTTATTTTCTAAAGTAAATACAACACTTAAAGTACCACTTTTAGTATTAGTAGATTCATTATTAGGTATAGTTAATACATTATTACTTATACTACCTAAAGTAGTAGAACTAGTAAAACTAGCAGTAAGATTAACAACAGTTTCAATCCAAGTTCCAGCATAAGTAGAGCCTTTGGTTATACTCCCCGTGGAGGATGCATAATCAGTTCTCTTATATCCACTCTTAACAGAACTAGTCGGAAGTTTTAAATCATAAACACCACCAGTATTAGCTATACTACTATTAACTACTGTCAATGTACTAGTATCATATGTACTAGCTTTACTACCTTTAAACGTAACAGTATAACTATCTTTAGCTTCTGTATCATCAATTAATACAACTAATTTACCATTAGTTATAACTCCTTTTTCTATTCCATCAAATAAAACTTTAACTCCATCAGTAGGAAAAGTAACAGTATAAGAAATAAATCTTTGTTCCCATTCTAATTCTACATTATGAGTTATAGGTAAATAACCACTGTTACCACTAATAATTTGAGATTTATAATGTTCAGCAGTAACATTAGCAGTATAACCAGTCTTAACAGGAATAGTAAATACAAATTTAGTATTATTTTCACTTATAACAGGAGTATAACCATTAATAGTAACAGTTCCGGAAACATTTAATTTAAACGTAATAGTAATTTCAGTATTCTCTGGATAAACAAGTTTAGAACCTTGATATATTTCAAATACATCTATATTACCAAGTTTAATATCATGTATTCCAACATCTCCTTGATATATAGCCATAACTTAAGCGTCTGATTTAATTATATAAGTAGTATTGTTATCTTTTTGTGCAATAGCTGCATATTGAGTAGCAGTGCCAACCCATATTTTAGGATTAACTATTGGCTCAATAGTAAGTTTAGATAATCTATAAAGAGTTTGGTCAACTATTTGAATAGTATTATAAACATAAGAACCATCTTCGGATAAAGCAACATGATGAATAGCATTAGCATTGCTCCATTGAATAATTATAATATTATCTGTATATCTAACATTAAATGTTCCATATTTACCATTATGAAATACAGAATTAGGTTTACCAATAGCTGTAACAAATCCAGCAAAATTAGTAAAAATAGAATTAATAGCAGCTAATACTTCTTCTTTACTACCACTATTTGTTAATAATATAGTAATACTTCCAATATCATAAGATTGGATGATTTGATTACTATTTATAGCTACAAAAGTATTAATACTTTTAGTTTCTTCACCTCCAACTCTAGCTAAACCTTTATCCCAACTTAAATCAATTTTATTAATTCCACCATTAGAAAAATAAGTAATCGTAGCACTAATATCACGATCGCCTATAACAATTCTATCAAAATTAATTCTACTATTGTTATTATCAATAGCAATAATACTTCCGCCTTTTAATAATATTTCTTTTACTTCATCAAAAGTTTTATCACAAGTAAAATCTTTTTGTCCATTAGTATATATTCCAGTAGGAACAGTAATAACTACACCATAAACAGGAATAAATTCTTCAGGTGTGCTTTTATTTTCATATAATTGTTGATTAATATCTTGCATAACTTTATAAACTTTAAATGGTGGCACTTATTCAGTACCACCATGATTAATATTAAGTTGTTTTCTTTTTAATAACAAGTTCATAACCGGCAGGAATTAAAGCTTTAATAGCATCAGCAATAGCTTTATCAACTTCTGCTTTAGTATAAGTATTTTCTACTGTTGGTACATTATTAAACTTATTATTAATTTCTTCTTTAGTATAAACATTATTACTAAGTTCAGTAATTCGATTAGGTAAAGTTTCATCAAGTTTAACTTTATCAGCAGCAGACATAACTCCAGCTAAAGTTTTTGTGGCAGCATTAATACTTTTAGCATAATTTCTACCATTATCATATTTATTAGTATTAGTATTTTTATTAATACCTGTTACTTCTATATTAACTTTAGAATCTGTATATATAACATCATTTAATGAAGATAGAAGTTTTATATGTAAACTATTAACAATATCAGTAGTTTTCTTACCTTTACCGCCATCATAAGCAGTACCTGTAACTTCACCTAAAGCTAAAGTTTCAGATATAACTGCATATTTAGTTCCAGACCAACGATAAGTTTTACCACTATATTCAGTATCTTCACTTATATCAACATAAATCTTACCTTTCTCAGGAGTATAATACACAGGAGCATCATCAATATATTTTTCAGCAAAATGAGTTTCATCAACATAATATCCTTCAAGAACATCATCAACATAACTTGGTAATTGACTTGCTGGAACTTTACCATCTTCATCAAGACTAGCAATACCATTTGCTACACCACGTTTAGCTTCAATAGCTTCATTACAGAATTGAATAATCTTCTCTTTAATAATAGGATAATTATCTATATTACTAAGAATATGTTCAACGGTAGATTCAACCTTATTCTCAATAACAACTTTAAGATTAGGATGATTATCAATATTATCAAAGATATTTTCTATATTACCTTTAATAACATTAAGTAGTTCAGTAAAGTTATTAATATGTTCAAATATATAAGTAACTCTAGCTTCTACTTTAGTTTCAATAAGATTCTTAAGAATAGGAAATCTATCAATATTATTAAAAATATAATCAACTCTACTATTTACAGCATTATTAATACAAGTAACAAGAGCAGGATAATTATTAATATTAGCGAATATATTCTTAACACAATTACAAACTAAATCAGAAAGAATACCAATGAGTTCAGGATAATTATTAATATTATTAAATATATAATCAACTCGTTCATTAATATTATTCTGAATAGCTTCCTGTAATTCCGGATATTGACCAATATTCTTAAATATATCAACTACTTTATTAACAGTATTAGTAATAATAAGATTTTTAATAGCAGGATAATTATCAATATTATTAAATATATTACCAATAGTAGTTTCTACATGAGAATTAATAGCATTAGTTATGAATTGATTAAGAGCAGGATAAGAAGAAATATTATTAAAGATAGATTCAGTCCATTGTTTAATATATTGATTAAATATCTCTTTAAGCTCAGGATATTCATTAATATTATTAAATATATCTCTAATAATAATAGGCAAACTTTCAACTGTACTATTCTTAATAATTTCAACTAGTTTAGGATAATTATTAATATTATTAAACACATTAATAACAAAATCATTAATAAAACTAGTAATAATATCAAGAAAGTCTTTATAATCACCTATATTAGTAAATATCTCTTCAAGTGCTTCTGCTAAATCTTTAATAACAGTATCAAAAGACCATCCTTCCCAATTAGCAGGATTAGTCCAAGCAACATCACTAATATCATCACTATTATATCGTTGTGTCCAATTAATATTAGTTGCGTCACGATAAGTAATAATATATCCTTTACGACGATAAATTTTATCAAGTTTATTAACAGTATCAGCAAAAGTACCTTCCCAAGTTAAATAAACACTATTACAAGCAGCAAGTATTCTATCAAGTCTAGTACCAGTTAAACTATCAAATACAGCTTGTATAACAGTTAAAGGATATATATTATATCTAGTATCATTTTCTTCACAATACTTATCTAGTATATGAATTGGCATATTGCCCTCTTTATCACATTGAACTTTACTAGGGTCAAAAGATTGACAATTAGTACCAACAAAAACATTTTCTTCTTCAGCCATAATTACCACGGATTAGAAACACGTTTAATATAATGTAAAGCAATAGTAGGCATAAGTTTATTAATAGCAAGATAATCACCTGTCCATCTATTACCACTTATTTGACTCCAAGTCATTTCACCATTATTACTAATATTAGGTCCAGTCATATACCAATTAGTAGAACGATTAATGCCAAGATTATCAAATCTACTTCGGTCAGCACCATAAGGCCAACCATTTTTAACATCACCATCTAAATTACCTGATATAAATCTCCAGTTACTTGGCGTTATAACTTGATGATTATTATCACCGGATTTAGTTTTACCAACAGCAACAGCATGTTGATGAAGAGGTAAATCAGTACCACCAATATAAAACGTATATGCACTTACATTACGACCCGGAGCAGCAGGGTCATATGTATCTTTAATATTTTCAAGAACTGTTTTCCAATCAAGATTTCCTTGTTTAGGATTATTATAAATATTAATACCATTAGGTATATAACCCATAACAAAACGTCCTTGTGCAGCAGTATAAACTTCCCAACCATTAGGAGGAGTTGAAGTATCCCAAAGCATAATAGAACCAATAGGAACAACAGCAGCAATCCAAGCTTGAATTTGACTAGCAGCAACTCCACCACCTTGTCCACTTCCACCGCCTTGTCCAAATCCTTCTCCAACTAATTTATTTTTAATATCAGTATAAAGAGAATTAAAATCTACATCAAGTCTACTAGGTTTAGTTTCACTATCTGCAAATTTATTCATAACAAGATATTTACCTGTTCTAGCTTCACCAAGTTGAGTAACAGACATGACATTATGAGTGCCATCTCCACCAGAGCCACCACCTCCTTCAAGACCAGCGATAATATCATTAATTTCTTGCTTAGTATAATAATTATTAAGTATAGAATTAATAATATTACGTACTTCTTCTTCAGTTAGTCCACCACCGCCAGAACCTCCACCGGCAGCATTAATAGTAATAGTACCATCATCATTTTCAACAAAAGTAATATTAGTACCCGGTCTAATCTTATTTTTAAACATTGATACATAATTACTTTCAAAATATTGTTTATACTCATTACTGATATTACTACCACTTTGGTTTATTTTATTAAGAATTTCTTCAATCTTATTATTAATATATTGCTCAAGATTATTAATACTACCTTCTATACTACTATTTAAATCTCCAATCTTATTATAAATATCTTCAAATTTAGCATTATATTCAGTAATAAGATTATTAATTCTAGTATTAATATCAGTTATATCTTGTTGTAATTCAGATATTTGTTGGTCATGAATTTCAAGATGGTCATTAATCTTTTTAAGTTCTGCAAGAAGCCAAGCATAAAACTTTTCCATCTCTTCTCTTAACTTCTCTAAGAAAGCTTCAAATTCAGCACGAGTAAGATATACAGATAAATCAAAACCCATACTTACCCATTTTTCACCATCCCAAAACCAATAAAAATCATTAGTATAAGCTCCACCCCAACCAACAATTTCAACTTGTTTATTATCTTCACCTAAATCAAGAGGATGATAAAGTATTTGACCAACAGCCCAATTTCCATCAAGAGATATAGATTCTTTATCAAACATATCTTCTTGACGATAATTACTAAGAAGTCTACATTGATTTAATTTAACTGCACCATCATACATTCTACCACCTCTCCAAAGAATAATACTATTATCTGGAAGTTCAATAGTTTGTCCAGCTAAACAATAATCATATTGAAGTATATAAATAGTATTAGGTTCGTTAATCATATCTTGAGTAAGAGTATTAACACCACTAATCATATTCTTACGAAGATATTTACGAGCCTTTCCACTATAATCATTTGTATTATAGTCTTTATCTGCAAATTTAAGAAGATTATCAACAACTGTTAAATCTTCTTCATCAGCTGCATTAGTAATCTGTGAAGCAGTAAACATTTGTTTAACAGATTCACTAAGCATTTCAGGAGTAATTTGACCTTCAAGTATTTGAACAGCATTATCTTCAAAATACTGTTTAAGTACTTGTGCCATATAATTAACTACAACATTACGACGAAGATAGTTATCTTGAATATTAATACCAAATTCATCAGCAACAGCACGTTCTGCAATGGCTCTTGGAAACATACCACTAAAAGATTCTACAAATTTAGAACCAATTTCAGAATCAGCTTCAAGATGCCATTTCTTTGCATTAGTAACAGGAGTTATTTCATCAAGAATATAACTCTTTTTAGTTTCAATAACATAAACTTCACAACCTACTCCAATATGTTCCCAAGTAAGAGCATCTCTATCTTCCATTGTAGATACTACAATTCTAGCAGCTTTAAGACCTCTTTGAACAACAGCAATAAGTTCTAGTATTTCTTTCTTGAAAGTTTCATAATCAATAACTAAATCTTCTCGAAGTTTAGCAATAGGTTGCCAATACTCTTCATTAGATAAAGGAATACCAGCAGGAACAGCTTTACGAGATATATAGCTAGCATAGAAACCATCATGAACTACACATAGTCTTTCATAAGGTCTATCATTCCATTGACCGTTACAAGTAAGACTAACTTTACCAAGCTCTTCTTCTATTGTTTTCATATATTCTCTAGGTTTACTAAATTCATAATGTAGACCCCCCGTAGAGGATGGAATACATTCACATTATTCATTATCATAATCAACATCACTAAGACTGTAAGTTTCATTATATTCTTTACCTTCTTCTTTCTTCTCCCAAAGTTTACCAGTTTCAGGGTCAACATAAAACTTAGGAGCATCTCCACAACTAACTATTGCATGAATTTTACCTTCTTCATCAACAGGAAGTGTAATAGAACCACTATACTGAACTTGTTCACTACCTTCATAAATAATATTAAGTTGACCTTTAATATATTTAAGAAGAGTTTCAGCAAGTTTATCTTGACCAAGTTGATATGCTGCCATAGCAGATTGAAACATATTCCAACAAGTAACAATATTTTTATTATTACCTTTACAAGTAGCAGAACAATCATTAAGCATATCAAGTCCATATTGTGCCATAAGAACTAATAGTTTATGATAAACACAAACATATTTGCTAGGAACAGTCATATAAACATATTGAGGATTAATCTCAACTTGTTCAGTTCCATCAGCTTTTACATAGACACCATTAACATAATTATCATCTATTTGTTCACTCATTCTAGCATCAAGTTATTGTATGAATTAATAATTGATTTTTGTTGCTCATCAGAAAGCAATTCTAAGGCTTCTAGTGCTTGAATTAAAATTTGCCCTTGTGTTAGTTTGCACCAATTTTTTTCGTTCAATGGGAAGCCTAATTCTGCTATTCTCACCTGTTTTTCAGCCATGCTTGCAATGCGTAATTGCATCTCTTTAGATAGCTGTTTTGGATTATTAATATAACCTCTTATCATAATATCATCTTATTTAAATGCCTTATTAATAATATAAGCAGTATAATCATTAACTCTAATATCAATACGTTTATTAAACGCAAGAATACGTTGATTAGAATCAAGATTTTTATTATAGACAATATTTATAATATCACCATAAATATCTTCTTTCCATTCTTCTTTCATATAATGACTAAGATAATCTTCATCACCACGATACATATTAAGTTTAGAATAAGCATCATAATAAACACTATTAACTAAATGTCTAGCGTTATATTCTATTTGGTCACGATTATTATCAACATTATTAGTAATAATAGTTGAAGCAACAAACTTTGCACATTTCGAAGCTGCATTAACCATAGTAATAGAAATAACAGCTTTAGATTTTTCTCTATCTTTTTCAATAATATCTCTAGTAACTATGTTAAGAAGTTTGGCAATATCATCTAAAGGATTTCTTTTGTTATTATCAATTATCTTATTAATTATAAGATAAATAACAATAACAATACCGGGAATAAGACCTTGTTCAAAGGCATTTTGAATTAATTCCATTTTTATAGATACAAGAATAGGGACTATCAGTATCAACACTAATGCTAATACCAATAGCCCCTATTCGATTAATATTACCTAATATTTACCTAATCGAGTCGGGTAATAGGTTATGCTTTCTCTTCAGTAGCAATAGCTTTAAGGATAGTTTCAACAGTTGCAATAGCAGCAGCTCCAGTTGGGAATGCTATTTGTACAATCTGATGAACAACTTCATCTCTAGTTTTCATTTCACGTGGAACAGCAAAACGAAGAGTAAAGATAGTATATCCAGCATCTGCACTATCAGGTTGTTTCAAAGGATTAAGCGGATATGTAGGATACAGTTCAGTATAAGTATCTCGATAAGTATATTCGATACCAGCATCGGCAGCAGCTTTATTAGCCAAATCAGTAATATAAGCCGCATCTCCATATGCAGGAAAACCAGTAGCTATAACTGTGACTGCAATACCAACTAATTCATCAGCTCCAAGAATTTCATAATCAATACCTTTAGACTCAGCAGTTAGAGTGATTTTAGCCTCAGCAACAGATGCTTTAATACCATGTCCAACAGTATTATTATTAATTTGGTTAGCTAATTTCTTTGCTACATCATTAGCAGTAGGATTAAGACCAGTATGAATGGTAGCAGTCCAACGATTACGTTCATTGAACTTTAACCCTTTTTTCACAATCATAATAGAATAATCAGAATAAGCATTTACATCTCCGATAATAAGATTAGCAGAAAAAGTAGTAGCAGCTTGATAAGCACCTTTAACAAAAGTAAGATGTTTCTTATAAGCTGGAAGAACTACTGGACCATTTGCTTCACGACCAAGATTAATGTAAAACTTATCGGTAATCTTAGTACCGTCAGCGTCAATCGTTTCCTTGCCATCAGCAAGATAAGTAAAAGCAACCGCTCCAGCAGCAAGAGGTAAGTCTGCTCCATAAGCGACTTTGCCCGCCAACAAAAACTGTCTCATTTTTAATTTAATTTAGAGTTTAACTTTGTTTATCAGCTCCATTAGAAGTAGCACCAATACTAGCAAGATAAATCTGTACTGCACGCATAACTATTTCCATATGTAAATAAGGAGGTAAATCACAATTAACCCAATCTTCTTCTCTATCTTCATCAAATTTAACTTTAGCAGGTTCTTTGATATAAAGATATTTAACTAATTGAGGTTTAACTGTATTATTACGTCCAGTATATATATTAACATTAATACCAGATTCATCACCAAATATAGTAACTATCGGAGCATCTTTCGCAGCACGATTACAGAAATCTCTTAGCGTTTGACCTAAATCTTCAGCTTCAATAATTCTGCAATCATAAATTGTCTTGCCATTATAACTAACTTGAAAGCCTGTATATAACATTATTCCGTCGCTATCAATGTTAATTTTATAAGGGTCAACTTCTGTTCCACCACCTGTAATATCTTCGCCGTTAACAGTACCCGCTGTGTATAAAGTTCTAAGAGCATTAACAGGACTAATAGAAGCATTTTGTCGAGCAACCTTATCATTATAAGGAACAGGTCCAACGTTTTCTACTATTACATTTCTAGCTTTTTCAATTATAGCAGCATTAAGACAAATATCTATATCTTCCATGAGAATAGCACGAACGGTCTGCATACCCATCTGTTGTGCCAGTTCTCTGAACGTCACGTGCATCTCCCCAATGTTCATAATCAAATGTTTTTAAGTTTATTTTTATAAGCACTAACAAGAGCACTATTGGTAGGATTCTTAAACCATGTAACAGCTTCTTTAACATTAGCACCAATGAACTCACCATCAGGAGTAGTAATATTCTGATTATGAATTGCTCTGATAAATTCTCCACGAGAAATAAGAACCTCAATTAAAGATTTAATAGTAATATCTTTATCATTGCAAAGTTTATTAAACTTAGCAGGTTCATTTGTACTAAATTTATCAAGATGAGTTTGTTTATCGACAGTATCCATAGCCATACCGTTAGGAATATTAATATTATTGGCAACACAGTATTGAATAAATACAGCATCAAACAAATCACTATTCGTGAGAAGTTTAACATAATTGCCTTTAGCAGAATTAATTTCCTGACGATGTTTAGCAAGACGCTCAGCTTCTCTTTGGTCATCTTTAAAATAAAATCTAATAGATGGGTCAGAATTAATAAGAGCAATATCTTTAGCTACATCTTTATATAATAAACAATGACGATAAATTAGATAATCATCAAGAACAATAGGATAACCATATTTATACTTTTCACTTTCAAGAAGATTTAACTTAGTAATTTTAGCTTCAAGAGCTTCTCTAAGTTCTTTAACTCCTTTACGGTCACTATTCATATAAGCAGTTTCAATAGCTTCTTCTTCAGCTCTAAAACGAAGATAATCTCGTTTACGATTCCAAAAGAAAGAAATATCAAAAGTCTTACCTAGTTCATCAACTGAAACACTAATATTATTAAGATAAGCCTTAACCCGTGAAATAAAGTTTTCATTATTAGGAGCAAGACCAATTAAAGCAGGAAAATAAGATTCAATCTCACCTTTATTAGAAGAAAGAGTACGAGAACTACGAACACAACTACCAATCTTATCCATTCGTTTAGGTAATGTTTTATCATTAACTCTACGATATAATGAATAATTAGTAACTAAATTAATAGTAATAGTTCGTTTTTCAGTATAAGGTTCATCAAGACTTTCATCTCTAAATCCTACTGTATTAGCAGGCTGTTTATCTACTCCATCCTCTACGGGGGGTATAACCTGTTTATCTGTATTTATATTAGAAGCAGCAGGAGTATTTTCTCCTGCTTTATTAGCTTCATTTACTTTGTTAAAATCCATATCTTAAATAGCTTCTTTTAAATGATTATAATACACATTTCAATAAGAACATCTTAGTAGTGTTATCTACCTGCAAACCAATAGAGCCTTTAACTTCATAACGAGCCATATCAATTTCAGTAGCTGCATGATTAGTATTAGGCAATCCCCAGCAACTAGGAATATCAGTCATACCTTCGATAACTTTAGCTTTATAAGCCTGTCCTTTTTGACGTACTATACGAACATTCTGATTACCTTTATAATTACTCATATCAATCAAAGCAGCTTGATGAGAAGTAATAGGCAAACCGGTAGTAGGATGAATCATACCATTTTGCTTAGCAGCTTCAGCATCAGTACCCTTATCGAAATAAGCATTATGAATAACAGTAATAGTATATCCATCTGGAGTTTTATACTTATTAAAGTAACGTCCATAAGAAAGACCATTACCATTATCTTGAATCATCTTTTCACCAAGAGGAGTAATAAATCCGTTTTCTTTAGCATCAGTTCTGATAGCCATTTCAAAGTCACGAATAAATCCTTTACCACCCATAAGAGCTACATTCTTATCACCATCCTGAGTATCACGGTCAAGAACATCACCGACTGTACGTTCAAGTTTATTAACAGTCAGAACTTCACCATAAGTATCGTAGTTAGATTCACGACAAATTTCTAACATACCAGCAGTACGAGGAATAGGTTTACCATTATCATGGTCTTTCAAAGGAATAGTACCATCAGGTAAACGGTTATATTCAGACTTCCACAAACGTTCTTCGTTCATTACTCTCATGTGCAAGTTGAACTGTCGCATCTCTTCGTTAATCCAAAGATTAGAAGTACCACCATTATCATTTTGGAATTGATATTGAGTAACAACATTAGCAAGATTACCAGCTATTTCTTTAGAATAACGATAAAACTCAAGTTGAGAAGTCATTCCAGCAGGCCCCATAGTATTGCTTCTATTACCTTTAGAATAAGATTCAGAAACAGTAGGAGCACTCATTGCCCAATACATACCTTTAGCCAACCATTGAGGGTCAACATAAGCATCAGGATTAGGAGAAGTAAGTTTCAAAAGATAAGCATAACCATAAGCAGATTCACCTAAGTCTTTCTGAATACGAACTTGAGTAACACCATCGGGAGCAGTAAGACCATGTTGTTCAATAAACCAATGAGTAGAGAAATGAACTTCAAATTCACTACCATTTTGACCCGGTTTAGTAACAGCACTATTAAAGTAAGTTACAAAGTCTGTAAACTTCATACGACCCATAGTTTTCCAAGTCCATTGTACAGTAGCAACATCTTTAATACCACGACTACCTTGACCTTCAGTAATAAAACTTAAAGGAAAACGGTCATCATCCATACCATAATTATAAGTCAGAAAACTATTAATTTCTTCTGGCTTTTGAAGTTGAAGATAAGCAATTGATTCTTCATTAGAATAACCTCTATCTTCATAACGAGTTTGTCCAATAACACGTAATGTTTTCATCTACAAATTTACTATTATGTTAATAACCAAAACGCTCATCTATTAGAGCATTTTTTTTACTATCAGGTTTAGTTATTTTAATAGCTCCTTTTGTAGATTTACGTTGACTAGCAGTAAGTTTCAACTTTTTAGCTTCTTTATCAGAAACAGCCATTTCTATCAAACTATCATAACCTTTACCTGTATATTTAAGCCAAGCCTTAAGCAGTTCTTCATCGCGTCTTTCAGCAGGAGATAACTTCATTAAATCATTTTCATAACGAGAAAGTCCTTTATCATCAACTTGATAAACATAATTGAAGAAATCTTCAGGAGTAGTAGAAATCTGTTTACCATTACGTTCAATAATAACAGTTTCGGGAATACGATAACCAGCAATCTGTCGCTTATCAATACATTCTTTAACTCCATTCCAAAATTCCACAAGTTGTTTCTCTTCTTCTGCTTTAACTCGCATAGCTTCTTTAGCATTAGCTTCACGCATTTCGTTATCAGCTTTCTGAAGAGCTTCAAGTTCTTCTTTAGCAACATTGAAAAGTTCATTACTATCTTTAAGATATTGAATATACTTATCAACATTACCACGACGATTAAATTCCTTAAACGCCTCACGAACAATAGCTTCTTGTTGACTTACATTATTTTCATCTACTTCAATACCGCTTCTATCTCGAAGTTCACCAAAGCCTTCAAATGAATTACCATTTGCAATATAATAATTAAGAAAATCACCAACGATAGGATAATCTTCAAATAACTTATTAACACCAGCTTGGGCAAATTCATCACGTTTTAAATCAATAACGGATTGAATATAACTTGCAACTCCTTGAGGAGTATTATCAAAAGCAACTGGTTTACCATCTTCTGAAGTAACAGAAACACCTACAAGTTCTTGAATCGATTTAACATCAATAGTATTTTCTTCTTTAGTATCTTCTACTTCAAATTCTTTAAGATAAGCAGCAACTTCATTTTTAGCTTTAAAGATATTACCTTTATCGTCAATAAGATTACCGTCTTTATCAACAGTATATTTATTATCTCCATCTTCGATAATAGTACCTTCTTCTAAATCATGTTCAGCATCAGCGTCATTCGCTTTGTCATTAGGCTTACCCCCCGTGGAGGATGAAGATTGGTCATCTTTATTAGCATTAGAATCACTATTCCCATCTCCATTACCATTATTAGTAATATCATCAATAGAATTACCATCAGCATCTAACTGCCCTGTTTTACCTGTATCAAGGTCTGTAATGTCGTCAGTAGGTTTTCCATCACCATTAGATGTTTCACCATTAAAACCAAAACTATCAAAATTAGGCATAATTCTTTGTTTTTAATTAATTACTATACCACAAATATAAACTATAATAATAATACGAGTTTTACTTGTATCGTTAAAATATGTTCACCTTTAAGCCGATTTGCCGACTAACATACTATTGCTAACTAGGATATTTATTACTGATAACCTAACCTGTCGCTTTCAGAGAAGCCATGTATGAATCAAATTTTATCATAATGATTAATCTATCACGAAATGAATAAAGTGCTTAAAATGAGCTTAAAATGGCTCATGCGGTGTAAAGAAAAATGAAAATGGGCTGAACCTACTTTCACAAGCAAGTCCAGCCCTATTATGAACAAAAATTATAAGTACAGCCGATTATTTACTTTTACTATCATAACGATTTTTATTCGTTTTTGCAATCTTAACTTTATCTTCACTTTCTTTAAGTTTAACAGCTAATTCTTTTTCTTTAAGTTGTGCTTCAACAGAAGTCTTTTGAGCATCTAAACTAAGTTTACTACGTTCAAGATTAAGTCTAGCATTTTCCATACGTTCTTCAGCTTGACTCTTTTCAGCATCACTAAGACCATTATCAAAACTCATAATATTAGCATTTGCTTTCATAGCCTCAATTTGACCATCAAGATATTTTTCAACTCTAATAGTTTCTCTATCTTGTTCTGCTTTTCTATCAATCTTAGCAAGTTCAAATTCTTGACGAAGTTGTTCTGTTTGTTGAGAAACACGTTCAACATCAAGTTCATGCTCACGTTGAATATTTTGATATTTATCAATAAGTTTGCTAATTTGAGCAACATTATCTCCACGAATAGCAGCATTAGCCATATCCATATTACCATTTTGAGCAGCACTAAATGCAAGCTGTTTATATTGTTCAAGTTTCTCACGTTCTTTAACAGAAGTTTTACAAGTAACAATATAGTTAGCAAATATATGACTATTAACATCAAGACTTAAATATCTAATATCGCCATCTTTAGTTTTATAAGAAGTATTAAGACCATCAATCCAAGCAAGTTTAGTATAATCCATTTCAGCTTGATAATCTCGTTCTCTCATTTTATCAAATATAAATTCAATAATAACAGAACCCATACTTCCACGAATAACTGCTTCATCAGTAACTCCTTTACCAGCACTATTAGCAATCTCACCATAACGTTGTGGAGTCATATCACATTCCATTTTAGCAGTCTGTTCAATCTCTTGAATAAGTTGTCCAAGTTCAGTAATATAATTATTCATTCGACTTTCAAGATAACGAACATTTTGTGCTTTAACAAGATTAGCGTCATCTTCATCATCGATATAAAGCACACCATCAGCAGCCATACGATATATAGTTTCAGCAGGTTTTCTACCAAGAAGAGATTTAGCAATCATAAGAACATTCATCTTATTTTTAGCAATAGCCATTTCTCTATGATAAGAAACTATATTACGAAATACTTGATAAGGAATGACTGTATCTACAACACTAAATCTTCCAAAACCCGGCAAAAGTTCTGCAATACCATTATAAGGAAGTTTACCATTCCTATTGTAAGCAATAGGACGAGCCTTATAAGGATATATGCTTGTAGCACGAGAACCAATTCTAACGCTCTCATAAACTTGTGGACGCCACACCCATTCAATACTAATATCACCATTAGCAGGGTTAAGCTGATAAGTTTCATCAACAATTCTTGTTGTAACAAATGCTCCATTACTATATGTAAGAATACCTTCTTTTATTTCACCTCTCCAAACAGTATGCCAAACTTCAAATAAACCATTATTAGCATCACGAGCCATTATATTAGTGTTCTTAATATGTTGCAAATCATCTTTATTAAATTTACTACATATATCACCAAAATAATACATATACTTATCCCAATTTAAAAGTGCTCTATCGCTAGAAGTAGTAGCACTATATTGATAATATGTATCAAGAGCTTCACGTTCTTTTTCAGAAAGATATTCATAAAATTCATCTATAATTTGTTGTTTAGTCAACATACGACGTTCAGCAAACATATCATAATCTTCTGCAAACATACTATCATTAGGAACAGGAAAAGCATCTCTAACACTAACAACACGTTTAATTAATTGATTACCTACAACATCTCTATATGTGTAACAAGCTCCAAAAGCAACAAATTCAAAATAAGCTCTAGCATATATAGTAAAAGCATCAGTTAAATCATCAATAACATTAATTAAATCTTGACCTTGAGCACTAATATCATCAATAAAATTTTCATTAAATTCTTTAATAAAAGCTTCAATATCAACAGCTTGTTCAGTATTAAATTGCTCTGGATTATTACCTTCATTAACAAACTGCATATAACTTTCTTGTATCTTCTTAGCAACAGCTTGTTCTGCAAGCATCATAATTTGTTTACCAAGTTCAGCATCTCTAGCAAATACAACTTCTGGATTATTAGCTCCAACAATAAAATCATGTGGATTCTTAATATATTCACCAATATATCTTCTAATAATACCTTTCATCATATCATAATTACGCATAGTAGCTGGAAAACGAGTAAGATTTTCATCTTTCTCATTATAAGGATTAAGAGTTTTTCTATAATATTCTCTAGGAATATTACCAAGAAGAATATTAAACTTTTCTTCTACATTAAAATCAGCTTTACAAGCAATACCAGCTTCTATAACATAATCACAGCATTTAGCATACCAATCAACTTCTTGTTTTTCAGCATAACTAACATGCTGATTAGGGAAATCAAGTCTACCAAAATTATACATATCTTTATTTGTTTAATCTTAAAACCATTGTCTATTAAAAATATCTGTTTTATCATTTTCTTCTGTAACTTTCTTACGACTAGCAAGTTCTCGCTTACCTTTAATATCAATAGATTTCCAATATATACCCAAAAGTATAAGACTAGATATACGGTCAAAGTTACCTTCAGCATTAAACTTTTTAAGTTCAAGAATTGTTTGATAATCAAGAAATCTTTCAAAAACATAAATATCTTCTCCAAATTCATTCTTACCAATAACTTCATATAAGAACTCTTTAAGTAGACGAAGACCATCTAGTTTCTTAGGACCACTACCAATATTATAACCATAACTAGTACTAACTTTTTCTTTAACAGCAGAATCCCAAACATATAAAGGTTCATAACCTAGATATTTAGTAGCTTTCCATTTACGAAAATTAGAAACAGTTTCACCACGATTTATTTCTACAAGTCCAGTACCAATACAATTATACCATTTACATAGTCGATAAAACTTTTCATCAGCTTCTTCTAGTCGTTCAGTACGTCCATAATATGCAGCACATAACTTAGGTTTAAATCCATTACGTTCTCTAGGCATTTCAATAACAAATATACTATTATGAGAATGTCTATCAGTAATTTCTTTTTTATCTTTATCAATACCAACAGGGTCATAAACTGCAACATAAGTACCAGGAATAATACTTCTTATAAGTCTATCATTAATATATATTTCTTCATATTCTGGAGCAAACCAAACTCTTATACAACCATGAGGGTCTTCATTACCGCGTCTAGGAACTCCTTGAATATAATCATAAGTTTTCATATCAGGATTTTCAATTCTTATACGAGCATTAGATTTAAAATAAATCTTTTTAGTTCCATCTTCAAATAGTTCACCATCAGTATAAAACTTATAACTATTATCAACTCTAAGTTTATCTTCAAACTTATTAAGAGCCTCACTACTAAATATATTTTCACTAGCACTACTAAAAGATTCAGCAGGAAATAAAGCACGTTGACCAAGATAATTAAGATATTCTGCAAAAGTCTTAGCAGTCTTTTTCTTTTCAGTTCTTTCTCGTGCTGCAAGCTTAAGTCCTATTCGTAGATTACTATTTCCATTTTCATCAAAACCTTTAACTCCATTTATTTCTCCTTCAAGACCCCAAGCATAAGATTTAAAAAATCCACAAACTTCATTACGAGCATCATTATCAAAAACATTTTCAAAAGCCATAAATCCAAATGCTCTAGGATTATAAAAGTTTTGTTCAAATATTTGCATATTAGCAGCAGTAGCAGTTCCCCAAGCCATAAGAGTACCAGTAGTACGAGTACCAACAGTCATTGTAGGTTCAGTTACATTCATAAACTCATCAAAATTTTGCATTGTAGATAACTCTTCAACTTTAATTGTAACAGCATCTTTACCAATAGCACAGTCCGGATTATTATTAGCACTAACACTTAAAAGAGAACTAGACCAACTATCATCAGCTTCAACTCCATTTTTCATACGATAACCAAGTTTAAAACTATCAGTAGTAGGACTAAATATTCCTCTTTTAAATGGAGTTTTTTCTTCAAAGAACTTTAAGTTATTAACAGCAAAGTCACTTAAACCTCCTTGCTTAATCAAATATTTATTATCAGCTGCAACATGAATAACAACTTTATGTTTAGATAAGTTAATTTCATTTGAACTATCAGCAGCCATAATATAAGAAAAACCTCCACGTCGAGTTTTATCAATAATAAGATGCAAACCATTACGTCTACAAAATTCTATAATTTGCCAAGTCCAAAATTGAGCATCAATAAAACTAGGAAAACTATAAATCTTTTTAGCAGTAGCTCCATGTTCAGTAACAATAACAGATGATTCATCTGTACGTTCCATACGAGTATAATTAAGAAAATTATAATGACCACCTGTTATCCAAACATCTTCTATACTTCCATCTGGATTTTGCCAACAAGGAGCAGAAAAACCATTACGTCGTCTATCACATTCTCTACGTCTAAATTGTCTATGAGGAATACTATCAACTTTAAATTGAGTATATTTACCTGTGGCTTGATATGTTCTAGCAGCTTCATTAAAAAGTTCAGTATTAACAAATTTACCAGGTCTAATATTTAAAAGAAAACCACCACTATCTCCAATTAAAAAGTTATTATGAGGGTCATACCATCCACAATCACTAGCTTTCTTATACTTTTTCTCTTTATCAGGTTCTTCAATGTACTCTAGAAAAGGATATTTACCATCAGCCATAATATTTTATTTAACTAG
>OGNZ01000575.1_pt1 | contig 24521 bp, 36 predicted proteins | sample 1573601 | NCBI WGS metagenome assembly OGNZ01 (sample SAMEA2582009, study PRJEB24529) | metagenome | biome: Human gut stool | place: China | collected 2011
AGGATATTTACACTGCTTATGTAAATGCAATCGGTGACAGCGCTTTTTACAAAAAACTCCTCAAGGAGAGCGAGGAGACACAGAAGACTACGAAGAAATCTGCACAACAGAAAACGGAGTAGAAGTTGTCGAAAAAAAAGAAGTCACATTTTCTGGACTGATTGATGATGTATGGCTTCCAGCGGCACTTAGAATGGGAATACCTATTGATGTGTTCTGGGAGCTTAATCCTAAGTATATGTACATGTACCAAGATACGTACATCAAAGAAAAAGAAGAGCAAATAAAGCTTATGGACGTGGCGGCATATTATCAAGGCTTATACGTTCATCAAGCAATTGCATCATGCTTTAATAAAAATGCAAAATATCCGAAAAAGCCTTATTCACTGGTAGAAAAGGAAAAACCTTTATCTCCGGAAGAGAAGTTTAAATTGTGGATAGAAGAATTTAATAGAAAATTTGACGAAAATCAAGGAACGGACGTGTCATAGCGTCCGTTCTTTTTACTGGCTATCACGTTGGAAGATAGTCATTGACCTTAAAAAGCTATAGGAAGTTGGTGAGATCATGGGAGCAGCAGATATTGACCGTCTGGAAGTTGAGATTGAAGCGTCTGCCGTAAAAGCGAATAGAGCTTTAGATGCATTTATCAGCAAATTAGAGAAGTTAAGTTCATCTGTTGGAAAAATCAATGGAAGTGATTTAACTGGATTTGCAAATGGAATAGAGAAAATCTGTAAGGCAAGTTCCGGGATGTCAAATATCAAGACATCTGATTTCACAAGACTTTCAAGTAATATTCAGAAAATTGCATCCATCAATACGGCAAGCATAAATGCTACTTCGTCAGCACTTGGAGTAATGGCTAAGCAGTTGTCCTCTTTCAGTGCGGCATCTACAAATGCGTCTGCAATCAGTGAGTTTGCGAAGAATATTTCCAAACTTGGGAATAAGGGCGTTACAAGTGCAATGGCGAATATGCCGAAGTTTGCAACAGCTTTTAATCAAATGATGACAACAATTTCCAAAGCACCGCAAATGAGCAAGAATATCATAGATATGACAAATGCTTTGGCGAATCTGGCACAGGGATTAAAGGGAACGCAATCAGCCGCTTCACAGACTGGCGGAAGTGCAAGTAAATTATCGAGACTGTTTAATACGCTTACTGCCAGCACACAGAAGAGTGGAAGAAGCTTTAAGAGTTTTGCACAAATTGCTGGTTCTTTCTACGCAAACTTCTTTATGGTTGCAAGAGGAATACAGAAAGCATGGAAAGCTGTCATGTCCTCGATGGATTATGTTGAAACGTTCAACTACTGGAATGTTGCGATTGATAAAATCGGTACTGAATTTGGAAAGCAGTTTGAGCAATACGGATATGACAGTGCTGAAGCTTACGCCAATTCGTTTGCTGGCAGATTAAAGACTCTTACCTTAAAAATGACAGGGTATGAGATTGGAGATGTTGGAGACTTATCTCTGACTGGGAATAAGAACCTCGGTCTTGACCCAGAGCAGTTAATGAACTACCAGGCAAAGATTGTATCTGTGACTAATGCAGTCGGTCTTTGTGGAGAAACCAGTACCAATACGGCAAAGGCATTGTCCATGCTGGCGGCAGATATGTCCTCATATACTAACGAGGATTTGTCATCTGTTATGACAAACTTCCAGTCTGGATTGATTGGACAGTCAAGGGCACTGTATAAATTCGGTATTGATATTACAAATGCCACATTACAACAGTATGCATATAATCTTGGTGTAACAAAATCTCTGTCCGCAATGACGCAGGCAGAAAAGATGCAGTTACGTTTGATTGCGATTTTAGACCAGTCAAAGGTTGCTTGGGGAGACCAAGCAAATACACTTGGTTCTGTAGCAAACCAGTACAGAATCACGAAACAGCAGATATCAAATCTTGCGAGAACAATCGGAAACTTATTACTTCCAATTGTAAAAAATGTACTTCCGGTTATTAATGCTATGGTAATGGCACTGAACCGGTTATTCACAACACTTGGTTTCCATTTCTTCGGTTCGAACTGGCTGAAAGATTTACAGGATGGAACAAGTAAAGGATATGGAACGGGGCTTGAGGACTTGGGAGACGATGCGGACGATGCGGCTGATAGCCTTGGAAGTGCGGCAAATGCCGCTAAAAAGCTTAAGGATGTTACACTTGGAATTGACGAATTAAACATCAATGACCCGACATCCGGCAGTGGTTCATCTGGTAGTGGTAGCGGTGCTGGCGGCGGTGTTGATTTATCCGGTGCAATCGCAGACGCATTAAAGGATTATGAAACTGTATGGGATAAAGCCTTTGCAGAATCGGAGAACAAAGCACAAAAGATTGCAGACACTATTTGCAGTGCATTTAAGCGTGGAGATTATGAGGGCATAGGAACATATATCAGCAATGGTATTTCTTCCGCGTTAGAGAAAATTAACTGGGGATCCGTATATGGAGTTGCTAATAACTTCGGAACAGGATTTGCACAGTTTCTTAATGGACTGATTACACCGAGATTGTTCGGGGATGTCGGCATGACGATTGCCAGTGCTTTGAATACGGCTATTTATGCGGCATTGTCGTTTGGCGAAACTTTTGATTGGAATAACCTTGGAGATTCAATCGCAGAGGGAATTAACACGTTCTTTTCCACGTTTGATTTTAAGGCGGCTGGAAAAGCGTTAAATACTTTTGTTAAAGGATTAAAGGATGCCATCAAGGAAGCCATTAAAAAGGTAAAATGGAAAGACGTATTTGATGGAATTAAAGACTTTTTATCAGAATTAGATGTTGATACAGTTGCAATCCTTATCGGTGCATTTACGCTTAAATACGCAGGAAAAGTATTAACTAGCACATTGTTTAAAGAAACAATAGCATCATTAATTGCAAATAAATTTGCAGGTGCATTCGGGGCTTCATCCGTAACATCAATGCTTTCATATATTATACCAATAACTGTATCATTGGCAGTTGGTATTGCATCTGTAAAAGTTGGCAAGGACAGTCTTGATAAAGCAAATGACGATTTTAAAAAATCTTTGGAAAGTGGAAGCTTTTCCGATGGATTTTCTACTGGCGTGAAAACAACATTAAATCCTTTTGGTTGGATAGATGCCATTGGCGGGGGAATTATTAGTGGACAGCCAGATTTAGAATGGTTAAAAGATATGCCTAACCAAGAAGATTATAAAAATCTGGATGATTACAATAAGGCACTTGACAATTTTAATAAGAATTTAGAAGAAACGAATGGTCAATTTTCTGGCGGATTCAGTCTAAAAGAATGGATTGATGAATGGAAAGCTTTAAATGGTCTTGATGATGTTGATTTACACGCAGAAGTTGTATTACCTAATTTGCAAGAAAAAATCAGAGAATTAAAGGATAATCTGAACGAAGCATGGGGAAATTTTAAATTTAATCCGGAGAAATTGATAATATCAAATAAAATCTATCGCAAAAATTTTTTGAAGCGCAACAATACGCAGAAGACAACATATTCCCTTGGTTCACAAAGGAAAAGTGGGTTGAGATAGGAAATGGCATCAAAGATGGGCTTTCAGAAAAATGGATTGAATTTAGCACATGGTGGAGCGAGACAGGCATAGTCGTCTGGTGGGATGAAAATGTAGCACCGTGGTTTACGAAAGAGAAATGGAACGAATTAGGGGATAATGTAAAAAATGGATTATCGGAAAAGTGGGAAGAATTTGATACATGGTGGACTGATACCGGGTTCTACAAGTGGTGGAATAGTGATGTGGCACCGTGGTTTACAAAAGAAAAATGGTCTACTTTCGGAACAAACATTAAAGATGGGCTTTCTGGTAAATGGAATGAATTTTCGAACTGGTGGGAAAATACAGGGTTCTACAAATGGTGGAACGAAAGGGTTAAACCTAAATTCACAAAAGAAAGATGGACTTTTAACGGTATTAAAGATGGTATTGAACAAGCGTTTAATAATGCAATTGCTGGCGCAAAACAAATTTGGAACAATTTCGCAAATTGGGTTAATGATAAGCTTTCGTTTTCGTGGAATGCTGTTGTAATTGCTGGAAGAGAATTAGTACCAGCAGGAAGCATTAACCTTGGCAGAATACCAACATTTGAAACAGGCGGTTTCCCAGAGACAGGACAGCTATTCATGGCTCGTGAAAACGGACTGAATGAGATGGTCGGTAGAATCGGAAATAGAAATGCAGTCGCAAATAACGATCAAATCGTAGAAGCAGTTTCCATCGGTGTATCACAAGGTGTTGCTGATGCAGTAGGACAAATATTATCTCCGTATTTATCGCAGATTGCGCAGAATACAAGAGAGGTTGCTGATAAAGATATGTCAGTAAATATAGGCGATAAGGATATTGCTAGGGCGAACATAAGAGGGCAACGTGCAATGGGATTGACATTAAGAACTACTTAATAGTATGGAAGTTTATCTTTGGATAGGCTTCCATTTTCCCTTTGAATGAGGTACAATTTGTCCATAGGACGGAGGAATGAACCATGGCTCTTATTAAATGCCCGGAATGCGGAAGAAAAATTTCTGATAAAGCTGAAATATGTATAGGATGTGGATTTCCAATCAAGGAACACTTACATGATTTTGAAGAAAAACACGAAGAGGAATGCGAAGATAACTTTACGTATTGCGAATTTTGTGGAGAAAGAAACGAAAAAGATGCAGATTATTGTGAAGCATGCGGAATGCGTATAACACCTTATTCAACAATGAAAAATAAAAAGACAACTTTCTTAGAACCGGACAGGAGAAATAGAGAACCGGAAGTAACAGGAATCGCCAGAGCGTTCATGAGAAATAGTCCACCAGAGAAAAAAGCAGACCCATTTTTTAAAGGGATATATAAATATACTTTATTCGGGGAAAAGATAGAGGTTTACTGTCCAAGATGCCATAGTGCGGATTGTTCTTGGTATACAGAGCAAAGATATGTTCCGGGAAAAACTAAGACAAGATACACGGCGAACCTGAATCCATTACATCCGTTTACACTTATGAATAAAAAAGAAAAAATTGTAAGGAAAGAACAGACGTATACACAGAAGAAAATCATGTGTAACAGTTGCGGATTTACATTTTATTAAATTATCAAGACTAGCACTTATCACATCAAATTAAAGGGTAAGTGCTTTTCTATTGCAATAAATCGGCTATTTAAGGCAAATAGTTGTTGACCTAATAAAATTATAGGCGGTGGCTTTATGAGAGGAAAAACATCTGATTTTTTGATTGTGAACGGTGTGCAATTCCCTTATCCGTCAAGAGGATTGGAAGTCATACATTCACAGACAGTAAATTCCGGCAGAAATGCCAATAATGCAGTTGTCGGACAGCTTGTCGGAAGAAAATTATGGAAATTGAATAATCTACAATGGAATGGTCTTGATGCCGCTACATGGAAAATGATGAAAGCCGCATTAGAACCATTTTTTGTTCCAGTGACATTTACTGGCGACGATAACCAAAGGCATACCATTTATATGTACCCGGGAGATACAAGCGGAAAGCCACTGTTTCTGGATGGTATTTTCTATAAGAACTATTCGACTTGTAAATTCAATTTGATTGATTGTGGGTGGGATTAATGCAGACAGTATCAAGACAATATAAAGAAATGATGGATAGCATGATACGAAAGCAAGGCTATATGACTGTTGTTGTCGGTGTCATAAATCAGTTTGCACAAAGTTCAGCAGTTCTTGATGGTAGTTTTGCATATTGGAGCAACCAGAACACACCTTTGAACAATAAAGATGTGGACGGAAGATATGCGACTTTGGAGCAGAATTATTTCAAAGCAGACGGAAGTATGCTGTTTCTTCCGGAGAATAACGAATTTGCACAATTCGTACAGAATAGAAGTTGTACAACGAATGATATTCTCGGAACAATCACGATCAGATTTGATAAAGCATACGAAATCAAAGGTTTTTCAATTGACTTTGATGAATGTTATCCTACATCATTCAAGCTTAAGACGGAAACGATTGAAAAGACATATACGAATGATGCAATGAATTATACCACAACAGATACTTTGGGCGAAACGTCTTATGTGCAGATTATACCAATCGCCATGGCTGGCGGTCAGCAAAGATTAAGAATTAACAAAGTATTAATGGGTGTCGGTTTGAATTTTACAAATGATGATATCAAATCATCAACACTAAAAGAACAGGTCAATGCAGTATGTGAAGAATTACCAAGTGTTGATTACTCGCTTACAGTTAACGATTTTGAAAATAGATTCAATGTAGACGATAGAAATTCTTTTATCAATTATTTACAGGCAGGACAGAAAATACCGGTATCAGTGGGAGTGACATTAGCAGACGATACCATTGAGTGGTTGCAAATGGCGAACGTGTATTTATCAAGCTGGAAATCTCAAAAAGGTGCAATGAGTTTTACTGCAAAAGATATATTTGCATTTATGACAGATAAGTACACAGCCGGCAATAAAATCCACACACGTACACTGTATGACGATGCAGAAGCGGTATTGACCGCATACGGATTAGAACCGGATGAATATGAAATAGATGAATGTCTTAAGGATATTACAGTCACAAATCCTTTGCCGGAAGCTTCATACGCACAGTGCTTACAATTGATCGCAAATGCCGGTAGATGTATTTTATATCAGAACAAAGAGGGAAAGCCATGCATAAAAGCAAATTTTGCAACGGTACTTAATCCGGATGATTTGACGGTTACAACCGAATCAGCGAGTACTTGGTCGCACCCGGAAAATATCATCAAAGGAAGCAGTTACATTTATGCCGACATGACAAAGAACTTCTTTTCCACGGATGGAAGTATGGTATTTATGCCGGAGGACGGAAATTATCTTGCAACATCATTTGTCAGTGCGGAAGTATCGGATGATTATGGAAATTTCAAGACCAATCCATCCGTTACAGTAAAATTACCGGCAGGATATGTATATTACAGTGTTTACGTTGATTTCGATGGAAACCCACCAAAGAATATGCTTATTCATACGTATAGAAATGATTCACTTGTTGAAACTGTGGAGTTTAAAGACTTAAGCAAGAGCAATATTCTTTATCATGAGTTTAGCATATTTGACAGAATGACATTGGAATTTACCAAGGCATATCCGAATGACAGAGTTCTTGTCAACAAGGTATCTTTTGGAGATTTATCCGGCTATACTTTGAAAAAGCAGGATATGTTAGAAAACCCAATTGGATACAAAGAAGCGCAGAATAAAGCAGTTTCGGTAAGAGTATTTACATTTACAAATGATGAACAAGGAAAGCCGCAAGCAAATGATGATTCGGTGTATTACACACAAAATCTTGCGAGTGTAGGAAATACTGTTACATTTGAAAATCAGTTAATTAGTACGCAGAAACACGCACAGGACGTAGCAGAATGGCTTGGAAATTATTATAAGAACAATACTTCTTATAACGTTAAATACCGTGGCGAACCAAGGCTCAATGCAGCCGATATCATTTACATGGATAGTGATGTAATCAATAACCTGCAGGTAGAGATTGAATCAAATACTTTTACCTTTAACGGCAGTTTTGGTGGAACGTTGGAACTTAGACACGCATTAAGAATGATGGGGTAATTTTATGAAAAGAGTTATTAATGACCTACTTTACGACACAGATACGGCAGATTTGATTTTTGTAGAAGAAGATACAAATAGGAAACTGTACAAAACACCGAATGGAAAGTTTTTCACGCTTTATCCTACAGGAGAAATCCGGGCAAAGACTGAAGAAGCAACAAAAGATTATCTGGGAAGATATGATGTTGAAAAGTATATCAAGGTGTTTGGCGAACCAAGGGAGGCTTAATTATGTCATGGATAGTGCCTAAAACGGATTGGAAGAATACAGATTATTTCAATATTGAAGATTATAACCGCATAATTGGAAATCTGGAATATCTCAAAGCACTCGGAACCGCACTTTTTTACGGCTTCCCAAGCATTGCAAGCTTGGTCGACGACAAAACATATACGAGTATGATATACGCAAGAGAGATAAATGCTATTGAGGATTGTTTGGAGAATCTAAACCTTGGTAGTTATTCATTTGATATTGGAGATAAAAAAACATTTTACGCAAATCAAAGCACTCCATTGTATTCGGAATTTAACCGGATTGAGAGTGCTATTTTATTGCTTTATAAGACAATGACGGCTCATAAAGAAGCACTTCCAAGGTTGTCATTTAGGCTTGGTAGCCAGAAAGGAATAAGGGTATAAACATGGCAGATTTAAAGACAAATTACAAAGATGATGTACTGGATACGTCAAAGAATGAAAAAAGAAAATTTAGGATGATTCAGAATGATGATGGAACGGTATCATTTGACGATGCAACCGAATACACGCAGCAAGGCGACGCTTTTGGTGCAGCAGACATTAACGCAACAAATGCAAAGATAAACGAGCAAAGCCAGAGTTTAGCTAACTTAAAAAATCCAGCTAAAGGAACAAAAGGTATTCTAGTTAATGCCGGTTCGACTTTAACTAAAGATTATTTATTAGTTTATACATTACAGTCTACGAATACCGCTTATTCGGGTGCATCTATAAGCATTAATGGTATTAATGTTGCACAATTAACAAGTCAGAGTGCAAATTGTAAACAAACAATCGTTGGGTCAGTTAGGGCATTTAAAGGGGATATAATTAGTATCACAATAAGTAATTTTGGTGGAGATGCTAGTGTATATGCATATAGTCCAAACACAATCTAAATTTGACATTATAAATGACATTTTTAACAATATTATATATTAGAATAAAAACAATTGCTATATATAATAATATGTTACAATGCAACTTTTATTTTTTATAATATTACCATTTATATCCCTAGCTTGTGTGTACCATTTACCGTTACTAACAAATGGTTGTGATAGGATTACATTTGTTAAAGTTGATACGACAGACACAATTACGGTATCAACTGATGTTAATAATATATTACCATAGGAATCACTATTAATTGAGGTATTAAAAACACCCTTTAAAGATTTCTCAGCTAAACTCTGGTTTATGGGTTGCAGTATGGAGAATAAAAACTATACGGATAAAGGCAATGCTCTTTGTACTAAGCACTTAGGATAAAAACAATATCATAAAGCATAAAGAGAGGATTGAATATGTATGGCAATCGTAACCATGAAAGAAGGATTACCGCTGTCGAGGAGAGAGCGAAGTCCAACACACACAGAATTGATAAGCTTGAATCAGTAGTCGAGGAAATACATACAATGAGCCAGACAATGGTTCAACTCGTTGAAGAAGTTAAACATACAAATGAAAATGTATGCGCCTTAGATGAAAAGGTGGATCGCATGGATAGCCGGGTAGACAGTATCGAAAAAGAACCGGCAGAGGATTTGAAAAAATATAAGAACACAGCAGTAACAGCAATAATCAGCACGGTTGCCGGGGCATTGGCATCTGGGTTGATTTTTTTAATTGCACAAAATTTATGATTTGGAGGATTTAAAAGCATGACAGATTTAGGATTTTTAACAGAATTTATGGTGCCGGTGATCGTAGGCATTTGCCTTTGTGTAGGCTATGTCGTAAAGAAGTGGATTAAGGATGTGGATAATAAATACATCCCTACCATCTGCGCTGTCCTTGGTGTTATTCTGGCGGTTTGGATTAACGGATGGACAGTTACAGCACCTATTTTATTAAGTGGCTTATTTAGCGGTCTGGCAAGCACAGGACTGCATCAGTTATTTAAGCAGTATATCGAAAAAGCGGAGGAATAGGATATGAGAATTGGATTAAATGCAGGACACACGCTGTCCGGTGCCGGATCTGGAACTTCCGGCGTAATCGTAGAGAGTATTGAAACAAGAAGAGTTTGTAACAGATTGACAGAAATGTTTAAATCATCTGGTGTAGAGGTTGTACCATGCACGGTAGATAAAGCTGCATCACAGTCAGCGTATTTACAACAGGCAGTAAACATGGCAAATCGTACTGATTTGGATTATTTTATCAGCATCCACTTTAATAATGATGCAAAGAGAGCTGGCCATGGCGTGGAAGTGTACACCTATAAAGGCAGACAGTACCCGGATGCAGTAGAAGTCTGTGAGCATATCGCAGCTCTTGGATTCACAAACCGTGGAGTAAAAGAAGGTAGCGGATTATATGTAATTAAAAAGACCAAAGCAAAGTCAATGTTAATTGAGGTATGCTTTGTAAATGATCCGGATGCCACCGCATATCAGCAGAAATTCGAGCAGATTTGTACAGCAATTGCTTATGCTCTTGCTGATTACGTGCAGGCAGCGCCTAAGCCAGTCGCACCGGTACAACTTCCAGAAAAGAAAAAATATGTGAAAGTCCTGGTAGATGATCTTGCTGTGAGAAAATCTCCAAGCTGGGATAAATCCGCAGTAGCCGGAAGAGTACAGAAGAATGAAGTCTTTACCATTGCCGAGGGTTCTATCAAGGTCGGCGGTGGCAGTATGTACAGGCTTAAATCCGGGTTATATATCACGGCATCTTCAAAATATGTTATTGCATACGAGAAATAAAACTATAGCCGGCATGGAGTTTCCTCTGTGCCGGCCATTAAAAGTTATTATTCTTCTGTAGAAGATGTGTCCTCACTAGAATCGTAAATAACCTCTTTTGTATCGTTGTCAACGATTTTTACGGTGCAACTTCTTTCTTCTGGTGGAACGAGGTTATACGCCTGTGCCGAATCGGCAAAAACGCCACTTACAAATACAGGACCAAGTGCAGCAGCAATTCCAGCATTATCATATGCATTTTTATCTACATAAAATGTGACATTTCTAAACATATCATCATAGTCCATACTTAAGAAAGCACCATTGTATTGTTCATCTGAAAAGATATCTTTGAAAGCATCATTAATATAATCTTCATTTTTGAAATTTTCTACGAGTTCTTTACGCTTAGATTCTTTGATTGTATAGGTGTAATGAGAATCATCATAAACCGCATAAATACCATCTGGATCATTATTTTTTTGCTCTTCTACATAGGTATCTATATCGGTGTCGCCAACCGAAATCATCGATAGGATGATATCTACATCTTTGTCAAATAGCTTTTCTTTTTGCTCCGTTTCTTCCTGCGTTTCAACTGCAATACTTTCTGATTCCGTGTCTGGTGATTGGGTTAAATCCACAGTCTTAGTATTATTTCCGCAACCAGAGACTAAAATTAACATAGATGATAGCAGTAAAATAATTTTTTTCTTCATAACTATTTCCTCCACTTGTAATATGATTATTTGGTAATAAATCATTATACCATAATAAAAGACATATCAACATATAATCTCATGTAATTTGGCGAGAAAGTGTTTCACAGGCGAAACAATATTTATGCCATAATATATCCAGATGGTAAATTTTACCGCTAAAAATTAGTTACGAACGCTAGTATAATTTTACCCATGAAGCACAAGTTACAACAACTAAGATGGGGAAAAGGCTGGTCAGAGGAGCGGTTAGCAAGGGAATCTGGCGTAAGCAAAAGTACCATTTGTCGATTGGAAAACCAAAAAGATGCTAACCCTACGATAGAAGTAGCGTTTAGAATCGCAGATGCGTTGAAAGTGGATGTTCGTGAATTATTTTATTGGTAAAATTTGGGGGAAATGCATTTTTTACAAATTTACTCTGACATACTTATTGTAAAGCAGTATGAAAGAGGTGATAAAATATGCGATTTATTGATAAAGTTCTTGAAGTGTGATACTTTTTTTTTAAAGTAGAAAATGCATATTGAAAAAACAGAACGTATGTTCTATAATTTTCGTAGGACATTTTCGGGGAATTATAAACTGGCACATGGTACATAGGAGAATGGTTGATTATGGAAGATGAAATTCGTTTGGAAAATTTAAACAGAGAAGAAAAGAAAGCATTTTTAAATACAATCATTGAAGGACTTGGGGATGATGAATTATTAGATTATTTTTGCGTTTTCATTCCGGAAAAAATAAAAAGGGCACATCGTTAGTGTGCCCTTAAGAAAATAATCATTCAATATATAATGCCAATATGTCAAACGTATTATTGGAATTGTTATTTTCATAATTTATAATTATGCCATATACTATTAATTCGTCATTTTCTTTTAGACTATCTATAGAAGAGATACGATCATCAGCAAAAAAAGTATAAAAATAATCACCATTATATGCATCGACACTTTCGTTGTACAAATGACAACTCCATAACTTATCATCGATATTAAAAATAGTTGCATAACTATTGAGGTATTTATACTTAGAATCTTGGGATAAAAATATTTTACCGTATTCTAATTGTAAATGTACTTTTACAAATCGTCCGTTCAAATCTTCTGTAGAAGACATGAGATTGTAATAGTTCATAGCGTCGCAATGATTTTTAAAATCATCCTCATCAAGGGATAGCATACTGTCGATGTTTTTAGTTGTTCCAGTGTAATCTGAATTTAAAGAATGATAATATTCTTGTTTGGATTTTAATTCGTTTTGCTCGGTAATACGCTCATCCTCTATTTGAGCTAATGTTTTTGAAGTATCGATATCTTTACCCCATTCTCGTATGTAATCTGCGTAATACATATCAATAATAGGGTAGTTCAACCCATTTGCATAATTATATTGAACATCTTTGACTGTACCATATATTCTAAAAACGTCGTTCGAGTATATAGGAAATGATTTATTTATCCTACAGTCAAGTATATCGTACACTCTATAGGTGTGTTGATAATCGTTATAGTCTTCGATATAACTTTCTGCAGCTCCGCATACATATTCATCGTTCATTGTATCTGTAAATAATATTTCTTTTGTAACATTCTTACCAATCCATGATTTATCAAGATTGTTGTATGTGATTTCTATACAAGAATTTTTAAACGCATCTTTATCATAAATAGGTATAGAAGAATTTTTATATTTTTCTATTATTTCATCAGATATAGTAGAAGGATTAGCTTCATTTTTATGCGTTTCAGGTTCACTAGATAAAGTATTATCATAAATAGCGGATTCAGTTGAATATAAAATTGCATCCGATGGAGAATGAATTGATGTGACACGTTCAGAATCTGATTCTGAACGGAAAATACTACATATATTTCCAATAACGCCTATCGAGAAAATGAAAATTATTGAGCTGATAAGTTTTAATACGATATAGGGTAGTTTTTTGACCGGGTTACTTTTTATGCAATGAATAAGGCGTTTTATGATGAAAAACAAAATAATCGAAAATATCAATATATACATAATCACTGTTCAATGCTCAATAAGTCAATTAATTCTAACACATGTTTTTTCTTCCGGTCATCAAGCGCATAGTATTTCTTTATAGCTTCCTTTAATTCAAAATCCTCTGAAATACGAACGTCTAAAAGAGCATCAGCATCTGAATATCTATTATCTTTACCCGTTATTAAATAGTCTACAGTTACACCAAAGTAATCAGCAATTTGCTGTATTTTGGCACTGTTCGGTGTGCTCTTATCTAATTTGCTTACATATCCTTTTGCAAAACCCAATTCAGTTTCTAGTTTGTTAAGAGAAATGTTTCTTTCTTTACACAATCCCTTGATGGTATCCCTAAGCGTCATAATGCACCTCAATATAAAATTCTGAAAAAAACGCAAAATTTAATATTGACATTCTGAAAATATCGCTTATAATGAGATTAAAGGTTCTGAAAAAATCGCAATAAAAAAGCGCCATATAAAATGCCTGTTAAATAATGTGTAATTTCACTTGACAACTTAAATTATAGATTATTTTCAGAATACAGTCAATATATTTTAGTGAAATTTTCAGAACCTCTGAAAGAAAGGAGGAACATAAATTGCTATACGACGTGATTAAAGAGATAGCAAAAGAAAAAGGAATTCCGATTAGGAAAATTGAAGACGAATGTGGATTTGCTCAAGGGAGCATGTGTAAGTGGAATGATGTATCTCCGGCATGGGATAAGGTACAGAAGGTTGCCAATTATCTCCATGTTGATATTGAGAGATTCCTTCTACGGAAAGGAGAAAAATGAACACATCGAAAATTGAAATCAGACAGTGCAATGGAGAGCATGGAATTTTTATGGAACTTCTCATTGACGGTCATACAATCAATGGGCTTAGAAGTTTTGAATTAAAAAAGCTTCCGGGAAACAATATCCCAATGCTTACAATCGACTTGAATGTTTTTGAACTTACAACTGATACACCGATTTTGAAGTTACAACAGGAAGGAATTGGAGAAATTGAGAGCATAAAATTCAAATGCGATGAAAAACCTATAGAGTTTGGAAAATTGGAGAAAGGAGAGTAAATGAACGAATTATTAGAACCATCAAAAACGCAAACACCGATTGAGATTGCACTCGGTGTTGATGAAAACGGAATGACTACGGCAAAAAAGTTGTATGAGTTCTTGGAACTGGACAGCCGCAACTATTCCAGATGGTGCAAAAGCAATATCACCGAAAACGAATTTGCGGAGGAAAACGTTGATTATTGGGCGTTCGTCATAGATGAAGAACGGAATTTCAATCCTAACCCTACAACAGATTATAAACTCACAGCCCATTTTGCAAAGAAACTTTCTTGTAAAGGAAATGGAGAAAAAGCGGAACTGGCAAGAGAGTATTTCACCACAATAGAAGAAAGAGTAAAGCAAGCGGCAATCAATCGTTCACAGTTATCACCACAAATGCAGATGTTTTATGCCATTGCTGACGGACAGGCAAAAATGGAACTGGAACAGAAACGGCAGGCAGAGCAGATGAATCGCATTGAGCAGAAGCAGGATGCAATTGTGGACACATTTCAGAAAACCGATGATACGGAAGGTTTTCAGAAATGGGCGAATGACCGTATCGCACAGATAGCAGAAAGCCCGAAGTTTGATAAAGGTTACGGCAGAAGCAAAAATTATTCCCTTGCAAGAACTGAAAGTTATGAAAGGTTAAAACAGAAAAGGAACTGTCGTCTTGATGATCGGGTTCAAAAAGCAAAGGGGAGAGCATTGGAAGAAAGACCGGATATTAAGAAGTCTGAACTGGATAAGATTAATAAAATTTATATAATTGCCAATGACAAAGATCTTAGACCGGCTTATGAACTGGTAATCAAGGAAATGATGATGTATTACTGTGTATCGTGATAAGAAAGAGGAGAAAACATGGATAGACAAAAGAATATTGCAATAAGAAAGACCTTAGATCAGATTGGCGTAAAGCATAATATAAAAGGATATGGTTATATAATTCTGGCAATTGAAATGTGCCTAGAAGATAGAAATAAACTCAATTGTATTGTGAAAGGTATTTATGCCGAAATCGCACAGGAAAACAATGATAAAGTCACAAGGGTTGAAAGAGCAATTCGACATGCGATAGAAATTACTTGGACAAACGGCAACACAAATGTAATCAACAAGATTTTTGGCTACACTGTTTCAGCAAGAAAAGGGAAACCAACAAATTCAGAGTTTATCGCATTAATAACAGATTTTGTTTGCTTGTATGGCGAGGAGATTGCCAACGATTCCTATAAGTGGCAGGAGTGAGGTGCTTATGAAGAAAATAGCAATAGTTATTGAAATTATCGGTGCATTACTAGCATTAATTTCAATGTGCGCAGATGTGACCGAGCATCCGATACTTTCAATTCCAATTGTAATCGGATGGTGTGTATTTTTTATCGGTACAAAAATTGACGGAGGATGGCAGGATGAAGAAGAGATTATTGAAAGAGATTCTTTCCATAATAATGGTTCTTACAGTGATGGATAGATTAACTCTATCTCATATGATAGCAGCAGAACCGAGAGATACCTGGATTTCAAATGAGTTTCTTCCTTATATTAATACAATTTCAAATCGGTATCATATTTGTCCAGAAATGATTATGGCAATCGTAGAGCATGAGAGTAGTGGACAAGCAGATGCTACGAATGGTGGATGCAAAGGATTGATGCAGATCAATGAAAAATATCATACAGAGCGAATGAACCGCCTTGGAGTAACTGATATTTATGATCCATACGGAAATATCCTTGTCGGTTGTGACTATCTGGCGGAATTATTTGCGGAGTATGAGGATATGAGTATCGTATTGATGAAATACAACGGAACATCTGGAGCAGTGGAAAAGGGATATGAAAACCGGACTAAATATGCAGATGAAATCATCAAAAGAACTATGGAGTTAGAAAGGCTTCATGAAGAAAAAGAAAAGGAATCATCCAAACCGACCAAAGCAGAATGATTCCAGTTCAAGCAATAGCATAAGCTATTTGCGACTATTTTAGCACAAGAAAAGGAGAATTTCAAATATGAATAAACTGATAGAGAATAATAATGTAGAGCTTGTTGGAGAAATTGTTTCAAATTTCACATTCAGCCACAAGACATTCGGAGAAGGATTTTACCTTGCAGAAGTTGCGGTAAAACGCTTAAGTGAAACACTGGATTATGTACCTCTTTTAATCTCAGATCGTCTAATTGATGTAAATTCTGATTATACAGGCAAAACAATCCATGTGAACGGACAGTTCCGGTCTTTTAACCTGCACGATGGAGAAAAGAATCATCTTGTTTTATCCGTGTTCGTCATGGAATTAGAACTGTTGGATGATGTAGATGATGGGATAAAAACAAATCAGATTTTCTTAGACGGTTATATTTGCAAAGATATTATTTACCGGGTAACACCACTTGGTAGAGAGGTTGCAGATTTATTGCTTGCAGTGAACCGTTCTTATGGAAAAACAGATTATATTCCATGCATTGCCTGGGGAAGAAATGCAAGGTTCGTATCGAGACTTGAAGTCGGAGGACATATTCAGATATTTGGTCGTATCCAGAGTAGAGAATATACAAAAAAAATTAATGAGACTGAGACAGAAAAGCATATTACATATGATGTGTCGACAAGCAGGATCGAGGTGGTAGATGATGGCAAAGAAGACCATTGATTGTATTTGTATTACTAAAGAAGAATATGAAGAGTTGCTTGAGTGCAGGACATATATAAACTCACTTCACAGAGAGATTACACGGGAAAATGAAAATCAGATAAGAAAAACTGGCACGAAGGCTCTCACTATGAGTATGTCAATTGTTGCAATGTTAAGCGGCTATATCGAAAACGAAAATTACTTCAAAAAATTAATGAATGAAAGGAAAGAATAAGCAGTATGAAAATGATTTTGAAATCAATACACATGGAGAATTTTAAGGGAATCAAGAGCCTTGATGTGAATTTCTCGAATAAGACAAACATTAAAGGGCAGAATGCAGCAGGAAAAACAACTATCTTTGATGCGTTTACCTGGTTGCTTTTTAACAAGAACAGTGCTGGAGAGGAAAAGTTCAATGTTCGACCATTAGATAAGGACGGAAACCGTATTGACAACGTAGAAATCAAGGTTGTAGCGGTTCTGGATGTAGATGGCAAGGAAGTAGAGCTTTCCAAGGTTCAGAAGCAGAACTGGGTTAAGAAGCGCGGCACTGATACTGTTGCATTGCAGGGAAATGTCAATTCATTTGAAATTGACGGTTATCCAAAGAGTGAAGCTGATTTCAAAGCTTATGTTTCCGGTCTTGCGCAGAGCGAGGATATGTTTAAGATGCTGACCAATCCGCAGTATTTCTCTTCTCTGAAATGGAAAGACCAAAGAGATATTCTGATGAAACTTGTTTCAGAGATATCAGATGTGGAATTGGCAAAGACAGATGCCAAGTATGCACCGTTGTTTGATGAATTGGAGAAAGCACCATCTACAGATGATATTCGTTCAAAGTTTTCTAAGGCTCTTACAGAGTGGAAAAAGAAGCAGACTGAAATTCCGGTCCGTATTGATGAAGCAGAGAAATCTAAGGTTGATGTTGATGTGGCAGAGCAGGAGCTTGCAAAAGCGGACTTAGAGAGGAAAATTTCCGAATGTGACCAGAAGATTTCCGGTGCGGACAAATCACTTGATCGTCTGCAAAGCGAAGAATTACAGTTGCAATTTGATTTATCCGGCATTATGCAGACTATGAATCGTGAGCTTAGTGATAAAAGCAGAGAATATGATGATATGAAATATGAAGCTTCGAGAGAGCTTCAGAACATACATAATCAAATTGCTGATAATCAGAGCAGAATTTCCGGCAATGAAGAATCTATTCGCAAAGCAGAGGTAGAACGCAAGAAACTTGGCGAGCAGTACAATATGGAAAAATCCAAGACATTTGATGAAGCACCATATCTCTTTGATGAGTCTAAGTGGGTATTTGACGAAAATAGTACTGTTTGCTCATTGTGCGGTCAGAAATTGCCAGAAGATAAAATTGAGCAGTTAAAGACAGATTTTGAAATGAAAAAGGCTAAAGCAAAAGCAGAATTGGAAACAAAACATATGCTTGCGTTGAACGAGTTCAAATCTTCAAATGCTGCAAAACTGCAAGAAATTGTAAATTCTGGATATGAAAAGAAAAACCTTATTGAAAAGCTTGCTTCTGAAAATGAATCCTTAAAAAAGGAAATGGTCGAATTGAAGCCGAAAGAAAATTCGGCACTTGCAAAGAAAAACGAAGCCGAAAAGAAGTTATCTGAAATTCCGGCAGAAGCTGATTATTCGCAGAATGAGGAATATGCAAAGTTGAAAGCAAGACATAATGAAGTACTGGCAGAGATCGAAAAGCTTGAATCAGACGGAGCGGATCAGATTGTTAATGATTTAAAAGCTGAAAAATCAGATTTGCAGAGCCAGCTTGACGAAGTAAATAAAATCATTGCCAAAGCTTCTATGAACGTTGAAATTGACGAGAGAATTGCACAGTTGCAGGCAGAGCAGAAAGAAATCGGACAGAAAGTTGCCGATCAGGAACAGATGCTTTACCTCTTGGAAGAGTTCATTCGTTTCAAACTGGATAAGGTTTCTGAATCTATCAACAGTCACTTCAAGACCGTAAACTTCAAACTCTTTGAAACGCAATTAAATGGCGGACTTAAAGATTGTTGTGAATGTACTGTGAATGGTGTGCCTTATTCGACCTTGAACAGTGGTCACAGAATCGTAGCCGGACTTGATATTATCCGTTCGTTAAGCGAGTTATACGGTGTAAGCGTACCGATTTTCGTTGATAACGCAGAATCGCTGAATGAGTACAACGTACCGGATATGGACGCGCAGTTAATTCTTTTGAGCGTGTCCGAGGACAAGCAGTTGAAAGTCGAGGGAGTGTAAATGTCAAGAGTAGGAATTGGAAACAACGTCACACAGCCTGATGCACGGTGTATGTCATGCAAGCGTTGGAAGAATGCACGTAAGAGAGGATTCTTTGATTTTGCGGAACACGGACATTGTTCTCTTCCGTATTGTGAGAAAGATATGAGAAATAAAGGAAAGAGAGGTCGTGTACATGGATGATATTGAAAAATTGAAGGCTGAAAACTCGGATTTACAAGCAAAGGTAGATGAGCTTAAGGACAATAAATATTGCCTTGAAAGAGAACTTAGAAAAGCCTTAGAAACAAACGAAAGACTTTTGCGTATTCTTGAAAATTTGTCAAATGGATATGTGAAAAAGGAGGGGGAATGATGCAGTATATCAAAGCAAAATTTCCAAACAGCACCAGAAGCTATACATACCGCACCGATGATTCTGTAAAAGCCGGTGATACGGTTGTAAATGCCAAAGGTGCAAAGCTGATGGTTACGGATGAAACCGTGGATATGAAGTGGGTGGAAACCTACGGTGCTGATAAGGTGGCAGTCGTGAGGAAATATGAGGAACCGGTAGATGCCGGAGAAAGCGAGGAATAAATTATGATTAAATCAGATTTTGGAACAGTAGAGGTAACCGGTTTTAAACCGGTTGTAATGGCAGAGTTCGTGTCACTGTTAGAGGTTTTAAAGCACGAGCTTGGGAAAGAAGATTACAACCGCATTTTACAGGATGCGGACAATACAAAGAAGTCCGGTGATGAACCGGAAGAAAAGGAAGTGGACTTTGAGCCACATTTAGTACCGCCGGATGGAACTGTCGACTACGGACGTATCGGAGAAGAAACGAACATTTGTGACATTACAGGGGAAAATTTGAGCGTTGGAGATACAGTAAATTTATATGCCATTGAGGACAACGGACAGGGTTCATTCAGAGGGGAACATTCGATTGTGAAATACGATAATTCGGAGTTTGTGATGGGAGCGAGCAGAAGCAAATTCAACATGGGATTTAGCAACAATAGTTTTAAGTGGCTCATCATTCTGAACAGACGGCATAAGGAAATCGAAGACGGAGAAACGGTGGATTGTATCAAGTACATTAAATCAGAAAGGGCAGGTAAGTAATTATGGCAGAAACAAAGAAACAGGAAGTAGCAGCACAGGGAAAACAGGAAATGAATACACAGCTTTCTTATTATGCTAATCAGTACACAGGGCTTATGGAGCGTGACTTCGCAGAGCATGGACTTGTGTTTGATGATTATTCCAAGCAGTGTGCCATGGCATCCATGAGTGCAATTTACAACCTTGTTACATCCAACAAAGCCGCTATGAGCAACTTGAATGGTTCTAATTTGAGACAGGTTATTGGACAGGTATCAAGCCTTAAGCTTAATGCTAATGCTGTACCAAGAGAGTGCTATTTCCAGTTGAGAAGTAAACAGGATGCAAATGGAAACTGGTACAAGGAAGTAGAAATGGGAATCGAGGGAGACGGAAACGATGCGCTTCTTCGCAACTTTGGTGTTGATGTTAAAAAGGTATATCCAGTATGGCTTGTGAAAGAAGGGGATGAATTTACATATCCGAAGCACAGAGGTGTTGAAGTTACGCCGCCGGAGTGGGAAGAAAAAGGATTGTCACAGAAAGTGATCCGTGTTGTTTATCCTGTTGAAATGAATGATGGAAAAATCGAGTACATGATTGCAGAACGTGAAAGTGTAAAAGGAAATCTTTTCGCTCATGTCCGTAATAATCTGATGAATGAGACTTTCGGTTTACTTGGAACAAAAAAAGATAAGAGTGGAAAGGTTGTACCTAGAACGAGATATGATGCTACAGATGAAGAAAAGAAAGCTATCGCAGAAAAGAAAAATGAAGTTCTGAAAGCACTTTTAGAATGTGAGACTATTGAAGATATGCTTGCCTGTGAAGTTGCAAGACCATACATGAGTGCTGCATGGCTTGATACATCGGAATCCATGATTGTTCGTAAGATGCGTAACAATGCAATCAAGAAGCACCCAAAGGACCTCAATGCTATTGCAAAACAGTCTCTTATGCAGATGGATGAAACTTATCAGCAGACGCAGGAAGAAATTGCCGAGAACGCCAATTCAGAGGATTTTGTTGTAGATGCGGAAGCAAAAGAAGTTGAAAGCGCAGCAGTCGAAGCGGAAGTTGTTGAATCGGCAGAGAATGACGAGAATTTGCCGGACTTTATGAAAGATTAGGAGGCTGCCATGAGAGTTATATCACAGGATGGCACAATTGATGTGCCTTATGAAATCAGTTCTTTTTCTATGGCAGTTGGGGAATATGACGGTGTTGAGCATGCGGCTATTTATTGCTATAACAGCTCTATGACGGCAGCAAAAATGGCTGAATACAATTCGGAAGAAAAAGCCAAGAAAGCTATGGAATTGCTTAGAACTGCATATACAGGTCGATTTATCACCAATGCAGAGGTATCGCAGGATTTTGAAAAAGAAATGAAAGAACTTATGAAAGGCGGTTTCGGAACTGTTATGGTAAGAGATTCTGGCAATCGTGTGGAGTTTAATAATTTGAATGGATATTTTCAGTTCCCGGCAGAGGAAGAATTGGAGTAGCCTATGGAAGTTTCATCTTATTTAGAGTTCGTGCAGAAAGGCATGGAAGATAATATTTACAATTTCTGCAAAGACGGAAAATGTAGCCAATGCGGTAACTGCTGTTCCAACCTCTTACCTATGAGCAGAAAAGAGGTGGATGTCATTCACAGATATATTCGTAAGAACCATATCAAAGAGTGTAAGCACCTGCTTCCTACGGCGAATCGACCGTATGACATGACCTGTCCTTTTCTTGACACAGACAAGAGTTGTGAGAAATGCAGAATCTATCCGGTGCGGCCGGAAATCTGCAAGCAGTTTATCTGTGACAATGAGCGAAGGGCAAAGCATAATCGGGCATTGCTGGGACAGACGAGACAGATTGTTGATGTAAGAAAGGAGTTCTTTAATGTATGCGAACATGAGTGATATTTTACAGGAGCGCAAGGTCGGGGACTATGCATTGGAAAAATTTGAAATAGGTAAAAACAATCTTTACGCAATGCTTCACGGAATACCATGTGGAAAATACATTCGTCTCCGTCACGGAATAGAAGTCGTTATGTCTGACACGGATATGGAGAAGAGGACAAATGCGAGATTCGTTGCAAATGCACATGGTAATGTACTTATTGGCGGTCTTGGCATAGGAATGATTTTGCTTGCAATACAGGATAAAACTGATATTGAGAAAATTACAGTAGTGGAGAAATCAGCGGAAGTTATTGGACTGGTAAAAGACCAACTTCCGTTGAATAGCAAAGTTGAGATTGTTCATGCAGATGTATGGGAATACGTTCCGCCTTGCAAATTTAATACAATCTATATGGATATTTGGAATTTTATCAATACTGATGTCTATAAAGGTTCTATGAAGCCGCTTCTTTCAAGATACAGAAAATTTCTTGTATCAAAAGAGGACGATGCCAATAGATATATTGATTGTTGGTGCAGAAACGAAGCCAAGAATGGAGCGAGAATATGAAAATTAAAGTCTTAGGCTCTGGTTCATCTGGAAACAGCTATGCTTTAATTGCAGACAATGGAGAAATCCTTGCGATTGAAGCCGGTTGCAGATTTCTTGATTTCAAGAAGATGGTTGATTGGAAAATCTCGAATGTTTCCGGTTGCATTGTGAGCCACGAACACGGAGACCATGCGCAGTACATAAAAGACTTTATGAAAGCCGGCATTCCGGTTTATACAGCTTTTGAAACGCAGACAGCATTGGAAACCATTACCGGAGAACGTACAATAGCCATTCCACCGCGTACAGTACGGCAAATCGGCAGTTTTTCGGTAACACCATTCAATGTACCACATGACACAGAAATTGAATGTTATGGCTATTTAATCAAGCATGAGGAAATGGGACAGTTATTGTTCATGACTGACTTGGAATATTGCAAGTACAATTTTTCAAAGCTAAACATTGAGCATATCATGGTTGAAGCTAACTATGACATGGAACTTGTAGACCGGGACGAGCCGAACTACGAACACCGCCTACGAGGTCACATGAGCCTTGATACGGCACTTCAATTTATTTCTACTAACGATAACCCGGCATTGAGAAATGTCGTTCTAATTCACTTATCAGATAAAAGCGGAGATCCCGCACTATTCAAACAAAAGACAGAAGAAACAATTAAATATGGAGCAAATGTTTATATTGCAGAAAAAGGATTAGAGGTTGATATGAACCTTTGTCCGTTCTGACAAACGATAATTTTGACCGGTCAATTTTATATATAGCAACTATTAACCATGCACAGAAAGGAATTTTTTATGAATCCAATTGATTTAGCAGAATTAGCAGGCGGTGCATTGCAGGAAAAATCACAGAAAGCATTGCAGGATGTTTTTGAGAATATGCAGGATCCTAATACACCGTGGAAGAACAAACGTGAGGTAGTTATCAAGTTGAAATTCACACAGAACGAAGACAGAGACGATGCTACTTGTGAAATTTCCGTAGAAAAGAAACTTGCACAGCCGAAGCCGGTAGAGACAAAGTTTGCCCTTGGAACAAATCTTACAACCGGAGAAGTTCTTGCGGAAGAATACGGACCAGGTATTAAAGGACAGATTTCTATTGATGATTATCAGAAAGAGCAGCAGATGGATGGAAAAATTGTTGATACAGAAACAGGAGAAATTGTCGAGGAAGAAAGTGCAAAAGAAAATGATGGTGTCGTTGATTTCAGACAGGCAAAACAAGCATAAGGGAAAGTTGAGGTAGAATTTTATGATTAAAGCAGCATTAGAGTATATCAATGGATTGAAAGAACCAGTTATTAAGAATATTGACGGAGAAACATACTCGGATAAGCCACTTAGCCGCATTAGCTATGTTCCGTATGCGAATGCAATCGAAATGAAAACACTGACAAGTTTTGTAGAGTATATCAAAGCGAACATTGATAGCATGGCAGAAAAGATGATTGTTCACGTAGTTTCCCCGACAAAAGTTCACTTGTATTCGTCTCTTGATGACGATAGAAAGCGCGAATACTTGGTAGAGGTAAACGCAGAGTTGCCGGATTTCCGTTTTGGAAATTTTGTTGACCACGAAAGTTTTGTTATTGCTTTACAGTCGAAATTTCTTCCAAATACAGACAGAGACCTTGTGTTGAA
>OGNZ01000593.1_pt1 | contig 24006 bp, 24 predicted proteins | sample 1573601 | NCBI WGS metagenome assembly OGNZ01 (sample SAMEA2582009, study PRJEB24529) | metagenome | biome: Human gut stool | place: China | collected 2011
ATGATCAGATCAGGAGGAAAACGAATGGCATTTGATTATAAGAAAGAGTACAAGGAATTCTACCTTCCGAAGGACAAGCCGTCGTTTGTGACGGTGCCGCCCATGAATTACCTTGCCGTGCGTGGCAAAGGCGATCCCAATGCTGCAAGCGGTGAGTACAAGGACGCCATCGGCCTCCTTTACGGGATTGCATTTACCATCAAAATGAGCAAGAAGGGCAGCCGCCAGATCGAAGGGTATTTCGACTATGTGGTGCCTCCGCTGGAAGGATTGTGGCATCAACAGGGTGTGGACGGCGTGGACTATGCCCACAAGGAGACTTTTGAATGGACCTCCATGATCCGCCTGCCGGAGTTTGGGACCCGGGAAGAGTTCGACTGGGCCGTGCAGGAAGCCACGGCCAAAAAGAAACAGGACTTTTCTACGGCGGAATTCCGGACCTATGACGAGGGATTATGCGTACAGTGCATGCATATTGGCCCTTACGACACAGAGCCGGAGACTCTGCGGCAGATGGATGCGTTTGCGGCAGAGCAGGGATATGTGCCGGATTATATGGCAGGGCGCCTGCATCATGAGATCTATTTGGGGGACCCGCGCCGCACAGCCCCAGAAAAACTTAAAACCGTGCTGCGGCATCCGGTACGGAAAAAATAAAAACAGGAAAATCCACAAAGGATGTCGCTTTTGTTTGTAAGATGTGCTATACTAAAATTATCTGTAAAACACACTTAAAAATGGAGGAAAACATCATGCAGCATGAAACTGTCATCGTGCTGGACTTTGGCGGACAGTACAATCAGCTGATTGCCCGCCGCGTCCGAGAAAATAATGTCTACTGCGAGATCTATTCCTATAAAACCGATCTTTCGGTCATCAAGGCCAAGAATCCAAAGGGCATCATCTTCACCGGTGGCCCCAACAGCGTTTATCTGGAGGATTCCCCCACGATCGACCCGGAGATCTTCAGCTGGGGCGTGCCTGTGCTGGGCATCTGCTACGGCAGCCAGCTGATGATGCACCTGCTGGGCGGTCATGTCTGCCGCGCTCCCGAGCGTGAGTACGGCAAGACCGAGGTGTTCGTGAATACCGAGAGCAAGCTGTTCACCGATGTGCAGCCCTCTACCATCTGCTGGATGAGCCACAACGACTACATTGAGCAGGCTGCTCCCGGCTTTGAGATCACCGCCCACACCGCAAACTGCCCTGTTGCAGCCGTTGAAAATGCGGAAAAGGGTCTGTACGCCGTGCAGTTCCACCCGGAGGTGCTGCACACCGCCGAGGGCAAGAAGATGCTGCGCAACTTCGTGTACAATGTCTGCGGCTGCTCCGGCGACTGGAAGATGGATTCCTTCGTAGAGAACAACATCAAGGCTCTGCGGGAGCGCATCGGCGAGGGCAAGGTACTGTGCGCCCTGTCCGGCGGCGTGGATTCCTCCGTGCTGGCCGCTATGCTGGCTAAGGCCATCGGCAAGCAGCTGACCTGCGTGTTCGTGGACCACGGCCTGCTGCGCAAGAACGAAAAGGAAGAGGTATGCTCTGTCTTTGGCCCGGGCAACGCCAACGGCTTCGACATCAACTTCATCTGTGTGGATGCCCGCGACCGCTACTTTGCAAAGCTGGCCGGTGTCACCGAGCCGGAGCGCAAGCGCAAGATCATCGGCGAAGAGTTCATCCGTGTGTTTGAGGAAGAGGCCAAGAAGATCGGCAAGGTAGACTTCCTTGCACAGGGCACCATCTACCCCGACGTGGTGGAGAGCGGTCTGGGCGGCGAGTCCACCGTCATCAAGAGCCACCACAACGTGGGCGGCCTGCCCGATACTGTGGACTTCAAGGAGCTGGTGGAGCCTCTGCGCAACCTGTTTAAAGACGAAGTCCGTCAGGCCGGCCGTGAGCTGGGTCTGCCCGAGTATCTGGTCAGCCGTCAGCCGTTCCCCGGCCCCGGTCTGGGCATCCGCATCATCGGCGAGGTGACCCCCGAGAAGGTCGCTATCGTGCAGGACGCTGACGCCATCTGGCGCGAGGAGATTGCCAAGGCTGGTCTGGATAAGGAGATTAGCCAGTATTACGCTGCACTGACCAATATGCACAGCGTCGGCGTTATGGGCGACGAGCGCACCTACGACTACGCCGTTGCGCTGCGCGCCGTGACCACCACCGACTTCATGACCGCAGAAAGCTACGATATGCCGTGGGATGTTCTGGGCACTGTCACCAGCCGCATCGTTAACGAGGTCAAGCACGTCAACCGCGTGTTCTACGATTGCACCGGTAAGCCGCCTGCAACTATCGAGCTCGAGTAATCTGCAAACCCTGAAAAGTATTGATGCAATGCAATATTTTGAGAGCCAAAAGGCTCTGTGATACTGCTTTGATACTATCAGGCGATTATTCATAAAGAGAGACATGAGAATGCCCTCTGAGAAACGGTAAGTTTTTCAGAGGGCATTTTTGTGTCTTTTATTCTTTACGCCACTTTTTCTTCGGCTCGTACCGGCCGCAGCCGTCGGCGGTCTGAGGCCAGTTGAGCTTCCATTCCAGATACTCTTCCTTGGTGATCTCGCCCTCCCGGAGCTGCTTCTTACGGAGCTGCCACTCCTTCAGGAAATCGTCCAGCAGGCGATAGCGGAAGCTGACTGCCATGTGCTTTTCCGGGAGATCCGGGTCGGCGGTGTCTGTGACCTCATAGAGCCGGGTGCCGGGGTAGTGCTCATCCAGTTCGAACAGAGTGTACATCACATCCTCTGCGGCGTACAGGGTCGGCTCATAGAGAGACCGATAGTTCACATCCAATACCTCCGCAATCTTGCGGAGCAGTTCTTCTTTAGGAGTGCGGGTGTTGCTTTCGTATTGTGCGATGCGGATGTCTGCGCTTTTCTCCTCAAACCCGATGGCAATGCCCAGTTCTTTCTGGGTCATACCTCGGAGGTTGCGGGCACGTTTGATGCGGTCACCGACTGCCATGCGATTGCCTCCTGACTTAAACATATTTGTTGAACCTAGTATAGCACAGAAAAATAGGAGGTGCAATAGAAAATAAACAAAAAAGTTTAAGATTTTACCTGAAAACCTCTTGACTTAACGGAATGTGTTTAGTATAATGAGAGCACAAAAAGATAAGCAAAAATGCTTAGTAAAATTGAATGACCGCCAAACTGATCCAAACCGCCAAGACCTTCCGAAAGGAAGCGAGCGCTCCACAAGGGGACGGCACAGCACCGCAAAGGGGATATGCCTGCCGGAAGTCAGCGAGGATGAAGCGGCACCGAAATGAAACCGACAAGGAAAGGACAAAAAATGGCAAACAGCATTTTTATCAAGGCAGACGAGCTGGCAAAGGAACTGGACATCTCGCAGGGTCTGGCGTACAAAATGATTGCCCAGTGGAACGAGGAACTGAGAGCCAAGGGCTACACGACCGTGGGAGGCCGGGTAAGCAGGAGGTACTATCAGGAGAAAATCTACGGGGCAGGGGAGGAGTGATAGGATGCCAGCCTACAAGGACAGCAAACAGGGCACATGGTACGCTTCCTTCTACTTCGAGAACTGGCAAGGTGTGAAGCAGAAGAAGCTGAAACGGGGATTTGCCACCAAGAAGGATGCTCTGGCGTGGGAGCGGGAGTTCCTTCTTCAACAGGCGGCAGACCTGACCATGACATTTGAAGCCTTTGTGGAAATTTATATCACGGACAAGAAAAAGCGACTCCGGGAAAACACCTGGTCTGTCAAGGAGCATATCATCCGAACGAAAATCTTACCGTATTTCAAAGAAAAGCGGCTCAGCGAGATAAAGCCACGGGATGTAATCGCATGGCAGAACGAGATGTTGAACTACCGGGACAAGAACGGCAAGGCCTACTCGCCGACCTATCTCAAGACGTTGCATGGACAACTCAGTGCCATCTTAAACCATGCAGTCCGGTTCTATGGGCTGAAATCAAATGCAGCAGCCACAGCCGGGTGCATGGGGTCAGAAAAGCACAAGGAGATGCTCTTCTGGACGAAGGAGGAGTACCTCAAGTTCGCAGAGGTCATGATGGACAAGCCGCAATCCTACTACGCCTTTGAAGTCCTCTACTGGTGTGGCATCCGGGAGGGCGAATTGCTGGCTCTGACCCCGGCAGACTTCGACTTGGACAAGGGGCTGCTCTCCATCACCAAATCCTATCAAAGGCTGAAAGGCCGGGATGTGATCACTGACCCGAAAACGCCCAAGAGCGTCCGGGTCATCCAGATGCCACAGTTTCTGACGGACGAGATCAGGGATTACCTGAAATCCCTCTACAAAGTCCAGCCAGACCAGCGGATCTTTGAGGTGACCAAGAGCTACCTGCACCACGAGATGGACAGGGGAGCCAAGGAGGCCGGGGTGAAGCGGATACGAATCCACGACCTGCGGCACTCCCATGTATCACTGTTGATCGAGATGGGCTTCTCGGCTCTGGCAATCGCAGACCGGGTGGGGCATGAGAGCGTGGACATCACCTATAAGTACGCCCACCTCTTCCCCTCAAAGCAGCAGGAGATGGCGCAGAAGTTGGATATGGAGCGAAAGGAGGGATGAAGATGGAACGAGTACTCGACCAGCAAGGCCGCTGGCGGAACAAGGTGGTAGCCTTCCGAATGTCCCCGGAAGAGGACGAGGTTCTGGAAGCCAAAGTAAAGCTCTCCGGGCTGACCAAACAGGAGTATATCATCCGCCGCTTGACCGACCGGGAGATCACCGTGGTAGGCAACCCAAGGGTCTACAAAGCCCTGCGAGACCAGATGAAGCTGATCTATCAGGAATTGCAGCGGCTGGCCGTGGATGAAGAAGTTCCGCCGGACTTGCTGGAGACTCTGCAAATGGTGGCTCTGACGTTGAACGGACTTAAGGAGGAATGCGAATGACGGACAATAGAAAAACGACCGTACCGGGTGCATCTGTTGGCGCAGATGCGGTACAGTCGTCTCACAAAACTAGCACCAATATTATAACAAATTCGGACAAGCAAATCAATCTGCAAGCCGCGAAAAAGTCAAACAATTTCGGGCTGAACACGATATCAATGACCGAACTGTACGACACGGTGTATCAACCTCGGAAACCCATCGTGAACGACTTGCTGTACAGTGGCACCTACCTCTTCGTAGGTGCGCCCAAGGTGGTCTTCATGGGGCAGCTCGCCTACCATGTGGCGATGGGGCTTCCGCTGTGGGAGTACGAGGTGCATCAGGGCACCGTCCTCTACCTTGCATTGGAGGACAATTACGCCCGGCTGCAGCGGCGGCTCTCCCGGATGTTCGGGGTAGAGGAGACCAGCAATCTCTACTTTGCAACGCAAGCTAAGTCCGTGAGCGAGGGACTTGACCAGCAGTTGGAAGGATTCATCCGGGAGCACCCGGATGTACGGCTCATCATCATCGACACCCTGCAGAAGGTGCGGGAGATCGGCGGGGACCGATACAGCTATGCCAGCGACTACGAGATCGTGACCAGGCTGAAAACCTTCAGTGACAGGTACGGCATCTGCCTGCTGGTGGTTCATCACACCCGGAAGATGGAAGCCGAGGACAGCTTTGATATGATCTCCGGCACCAACGGTCTGTTGGGTGCAGCGGATGGCGCGTTCATCATGCAGAAGAAGCGGCGCACGGACAACACCGCACTACTGGACATCGTGGGGCGTGACCAGCCGGATCAGGAGCTGACATTGGAGTTTGACCGGGAACGCTGCGTGTGGGAGTTCCAAGGAGCCGAAACGGAACTTTGGAAGCTGCCGCCCGACCCGCTTCTGGAAGCGGTGGCAAAGATGCTCAGCCCGGAACAGCCAGAGTGGAGCGGTACGCCCACGGAGCTGCTGGAACGTCTGTCTGGTGTGAGCATACAGGCAAACATCTTGACCCGGAAGCTGAACGTGAGTGCCGACAGGCTCTACAACGATTATGGAATTCGGTACGAAAGCAAGCGCACCCATGAGGGCAGAGTGGTCAAATTAACGTTGGAAAATTCTGGGACGTGACGATTCGTGACGGTTGTGACGGTATTTTTGCTACTATGTAAAATACCGTCACAATCGACACAACCGACACGGAATGGTGATAATAATGAAAAATGTGCAAATTTCGCAGGAGCTTTTCGTCGCCTTGCTGCATTATCATTTGAGCGGCGAAAATGAGTACGAAGAAGTTATTGAACAGTGTTTGGAGCAAAAACTGGATGCGATGCTGCGGCATGAGCTGTATGCCCAGTACAAGACAGCACCCACCGAGGAACAGCGGGAGCAGGCTCGGCAGGAGTATCTGGACAGACGAGGCGTGCCAGAGAGCTTCCGCTGGTGAGTTCCTCTATTGGCAGAGGACAGGAGCGTGTCACGCTCCTGTGAATGCAATCACGCAGGAAGGTGGTGTTGGACCGGGCAGCGGCGAGGTACAGCGAAACCCCGTCCGCAGACGGAAGCCCCCGGCAGGGCGCAAAGGCATCTTTTGATGGACGGAACGTCTGTCAAAAGTGCTTTTGCGTTACTTTCGACGAAAGTAACAAAGCCTATGCCGTGTCCGGCACCAGTTACTTCCACAGAGAAAGGACGTGCGATTGAAAAGAACCATTTCCGCAATGCGGGGCCCCGGCTCCCTCAACCATAACCGGAGAAGTTTCACCGCTGAAAACGTAGACCCGGAGCGCAGCAGCCTGAATGTTGTGTATCTGGATGAACCGATTCAGAAGGTGTACCACGAACTTTTTGACGAGGCAGCGAACCGCTACAACGCCAAGCAGAAGCGCAAGGACCGCTGTATCAACGACTACTATGAGCACCTGCGGACAGGCAAGCAGGAAAAGCTCTTCCATGAGTTGATCGTCCAGATCGGCAACAAAGATGATATGGGTGTCTTGACCGAGAACGGCGCACTGGCAAAGGAACTGCTGGACGAGTATATGCAGGGCTTCCAAGAACGTAACCCGACACTGCGGGTGTTCGGAGCGTTTCTCCACATGGACGAAGCCACGCCCCATCTGCACATCGACTTCGTGCCGTATGTGTCCGGCTGGAAGGGCAAAGGACTGGACACCAAGGTCTCCCTGAAGCAGGCTCTGAAGGCCTTGGGCTTTGCAGGCGGCTCCAAGCGAGAATCCGAGCTGAACCAGTGGATCAACGCCGAGAAAGAGCAGCTTGCCAGAGTCATGGAACGGCATGGCATTGAGTGGGAACAGAAAGGCACCCACGAAGAGCACCTGTCTGTGCTGGACTTCAAAAAGCAGGAGCGTAGTAAAGAGGTAGCGGCTCTGGAAGCTGCCAAGCAGGAGTGCCAGACCGACCTGACCGAGATGCAGGAACAGCTGGAAACAGCGCAGACAGCCGTAGAAGCCGCTGAACAGCGGGTACAGAAAGCAGAGCTGACCTACCAGAAGCAGAGCCAGAAGCTGAACAAGCTGGCTCCCATTATGGAAGGTTTGGAAAACCTGTCAGCGCAATACTCCCAGCGGCCAGAAGAATGGGTGCCAGAAGCAGCCACATTTGAGACCGCCAAGAGTTACCGGGAGAAAAAGGCCATACCGCTGATCCAGAAGCTGGTGAAGGTACTCTTTGCCCTCCATCGGAAGTACTGGGAGGTCAAGGGCGAGCGAGATAAGTATCTGCACTTCTATCAGGACGAGAAGAAGGCTACCCATCATCTAAGCCAGCGGCTGAAAGAGGTGGAGGCTGAAAACTCTCAGCTCTATGCGATGAAACGTGATTTCAGGCGAGTATGGAACTATTTCGGTGCCGAAAAGATGCAGCAGGTCATTGGGCTTATGAGGGAGCAGGAGCAGACCACAGATAGGAGCCAGAAGAAGAACAGGCAGAACAGCGTAGAACTGTAAGCATGGTAGACCCCCGCCAGCGGATGTTGGCGGGGGTCTGTACATATAAGTGATACTTTACTCAAAAAGTTCCGGGGCAATATCCGTCAGAGCAAATCCGGGAATGTCTTTCTCGTCTTTGTAGGTGCCATCCTCAGCCAGAAACTCGACCTTTGCAAAGTCCGCAACTGGAATCTCAGATTCACAGACATACCAGTTCAGGTAGTCATTAGCGGTTTGTTTGAGGGTTGAGGCAACGCTGCGGTCAGCGTTGTACTTGTCGCAGAAAGTGCGCCAAGGCAGATACCGCCAGATTTTACCATTGGTCCTGATGGTAATGCGGCACATGATTTTGTCGTTGGACAGGCCGGTATTTTTGGCACCAGCATGGTCATTGGCAGTCAGCCAGACGACAGGGTGATAGTTTTCATATTTGTCAACGGATTTATAACCAATTTTCTGCCCATTAAAAAAGAGTGGTTCGTCATGGAGTGTGGCGTTGTCATATTTCAGATTGGAAGGTGTCAGAAGCAATTTCCCAGTTGCAAGAATCATCCGATACTTGATGAGGCTGGTGTAATGATACAGATTTTCGGGCAGTTTGGTCTTTTTCACTTTCATTTGTTTCCCTCCAAAACCGTAGATGCTTACTGATACGAAACACGTCTGAGATGCAGATAGTGGACGAGATTGAAAAAAGTGTACACTATCTCGCTGAAAAATGCAATAGAAATTTTTATCGGCTTGCAATCACGGAAAAGCTGTGGTACGCTTTACTAGGATAGTATAAAGGGAAGGTATATCCTTTTTGGGAAAAACACCATGGTGTACCAATAGTAGTACATTTACTATGTTAAAATGAAAGAAAACAATGCGGGAATCCGCATTTGATGGAGGAAATAAAAATGGTAGACACCAAAAAAGAGCAGGAACGCGAAGAGCTGCACCGTGCAATCTGGGCGATAGCGGATGATCTGCGCGGCGCAGTGGACGGATGGGATTTCAAGAGCTACGTTCTCGGTACGATGTTCTACCGTTATATTTCGGAGAACATTGCCAGCTATATCAATCAGGGCGAAATTGATGCAGGCAACCCGGATTTCCGCTATGAAGATATGTCTGATGCAGAGGCAGAGCAGGCACGGGAAGGGCTGGTACAGGAAAAAGGGTTCTTCATCCTGCCAAGTGAGTTGTTCTGCAATGTGCGTGCAAAAGCAGCCAACGATGAAAACCTCAACGAAACGCTGGAAACAGTCTTCCGGCACATTGAGGAATCCGCAAAGGGCAGCTCCTCCGAGGGGCAGTTTGCAGGGCTGTTTGATGATTACGATGTGAACAGCAATAAGCTGGGTGCGACTGTTGCCAAGCGCAATGAGAAGCTCGTGAAACTGCTGAACGGCGTGGCAGATATGAACCTTGGCGATGTGAAAGAGCATGACATTGATGCCTTTGGCGATGCCTATGAGTACCTGATGACCATGTACGCCAGCAATGCGGGCAAGTCCGGCGGCGAGTTCTTTACGCCTGCCGATGTTTCGGAGCTGCTGACCCGGCTGGGTACCGTAGGCAAGAAGGAAATCAACAAGGTCTATGACCCGGCCTGCGGCTCTGGTTCGCTGCTGCTGAAGGCAGAAAAGGTGCTGGGACGGGATGCCGTGCGCAACGGCTTCTTTGGGCAGGAAATCAACATCACAACGTACAACCTGTGCCGCATCAATATGTTTCTGCACGACATCGAGTTTGACAAATTCGACATTGCCTGTGAGGACACGCTGACCAATCCGCAGCACTGGGATGATGAACCATTTGAGCTGATTGTTTCAAATCCGCCGTACTCCATCAAGTGGGCCGGTGACGAGAATCCGCTGCTCATCAATGACCCGCGTTTTGCTCCGGCTGGTGTGCTGGCTCCGAAGAGCAAGGCAGACTTGGCCTTTATTATGCACTCGCTGGCATGGCTGGCTTCCAACGGTACGGCGGCAATCGTCTGTTTTCCCGGCATCATGTACCGTGGCGGCGCAGAGCAGAAGATTCGCAAGTATCTGGTGGACAATAACTTTATTGACTGCATCATCCAGTTGCCGAGCAACCTGTTCTTTGGTACCAGTATTGCCACCTGCATCATGGTGCTGAAAAAGGGTAAAACGGACAATAAAGTGCTGTTCATTGATGCTTCTTCCGAGTGCGTCAAGGTGACCAATAACAACAAACTCACCCCGGAGAACATCAATAAGATCGTGGACACCTTTGCACAGCGGACAGAAGAAGCACACTTCTCCCATCTGGCGGAGTATTCCGAGGTGCAGGAAAATGACTATAACCTGTCGGTTTCCACTTATGTGGAGGCTAAGGACACCCGTGAGAAGATCGACATTGTGAAGCTGAACGCTGAAATTGCGCAAATCGTAGCACGGGAGAATGAACTGCGAGCCGCCATTGACCAGATCGTGGCAGAAATCGAGGGCTGAGATGGAAAACGAAAAGAAGGATTCTGCATTGGTACGTTCTTCTGCGGCGGAATACCTGACCTTTGTTGCCTCTACGGGCGAGGACAAGGACAGCATTGAGATGCGCTACGAGGATGAAAACATCTGGCTGACGCAAAAGATGATGGCGACCCTTTACGATGTGGGGCTTCCGACCATCAATGAGCATATCAAAAAGATTTATGCTGACCATGAGCAGGACGAGACGGCAACTATTCGGAAATTCCGAATAGTTCAAAATGAGGGTGGCCGGCAGGTTACTCGCAGCGTGAACCACTATAATCTGCAAATGATTATTGCGGTCGGCTTCAAGGTGAACAACCAGCGGGCGGTGCGGTTCCGTGTCTGGGCGAACCAGATCGTGGAGCAGTACACCATCAAGGGATGGGCAATGGACGAGGAACGCCTGAAAAACGGCGGCACAGTCCTGACCAAGAAATACTTTGAAGAGCAGTTGGAGCGTATCCGGGAAATTCGCATTTCGGAGCGCAACTTCTACCAGAAACTCACTGACATTTACGCTACTTCGCTGGATTATGACCGCAATGCACTGACCACAAAAGAGTTCTTTGCAAAGGTGCAGAATAAGATGCACTATGCCGTGCATCGCCATACGGCGGCAGAGCTGATCTATGAGCGTGCCGATGCCGAAAAGCCGCACATGGGGCTTCACACATGGAAGGATGCTCCCAACGGCAAAATCAAAAAGAGCGATGTTTCGGTGGCGAAAAACTACCTGACTGAGGATGAAATGAAATCCATGGAGCTGATCGTTTCGGCATACCTCGACCTTGCCGAGAACCGTGCCCGCCGTCATATTCCCATGACCATGGAGGACTGGGCTAAGCGGCTGGACATCTATTTGCAGGCAGATGATCTGGAAGTGCTGAAGGATGCAGGCAAAATCTCGGCGCAGCTTGCAAAGATGCACGCCGAAACGGAGTTTGAAAAGTACCGTGTGGTGCAGGATAGGCTGTATCAGAGCGATTTTGACCGATATTTGGAAACAAATTCAATTGAATAGGACAGAAAGGAGATACTTATGGGGCAGGATACCAAAAGAGGAATGAAAGAGCAAAACTGTTTGGATTTGGTGAAACGGGGATTCTTTTGGCGAAATGATATGCCCTGTGAGGAACCCTTTGGACACCGTACAATTCTAAATGCAACGGATGATGAATTTAATAATGGGCTGTGGCAGTGGCTTGTAAATCACGAATGCTATAAAAGCTGTTTTGGATTATTGGAAGATGATAGATTTGAAATTGCGAGTATCCTGAGAACGGCTAAACCGAATGAACGCCTTAGTGAGTTCCCGGATTTTATATTTCAGAAAGGATTTATAGAACATTTTCAGGTTACGTCTTCTAAAACCACTCGAAAAGGAGCAGAGCACAAGAAAGACGAACAGGCCTTTAAAAGTGCAGTTCAAAAAGAGCAAGAAGAAGTAAGAAAGCAGTGGGAGCATGAAATGGAGTGCAATACACTGCGTTCAACAAGCTGGACATTTGAATATGGTGCGCATAGTTATGAGGATTTGAAGAAATCTTTTCAAGATAGCTGGGAGAAACATCTTCAAAGCCTTGAAAAATATAATGGAACTAAAGAAATAGGAATTTTCATGATCGAGTATGATGAAAGCGCACTAGGAATGATAGAATGCGTATATACAGACTGGATCAATGGTATGTCGCAAGGCGATATGCGTAAACAAGAAGATTTCAAAAATTATCGTCTTAGTAGAGATAAGAAAATTTTGAATTATATTTATCAATTCAAGGATAAAATCAGATATGTGATTTATGTGTATAGAGATGGGTTTGAAATCATTAGAACAGATAATATTCCATACTTGCTAAAACTGATGCCTTGGGATTATATGATTTATCCAATGATAGTACAAGAACGGCAGACGATGAGCTGTATTAGGTGGGAAATGAAAAATGAGTAAGCTGGATGAAATGATTCGGGAACTTTGCCCGGATGGCGTTGAGTATAAAAGATTCGATGAAGTTTGCACATTAAATGCTCGAATTGGCTGGCAACGGCTAACGAAAGCAGAGTATATGAGCAAAGGCGACTACTTGCTTATAACAGGAACTGACTTTACTGAAACGCATGAAATTGATTATAGTACCTGTGTATATGTGACGGAAGAACGATACAAGCAAGACCTGAAAATTCAATTGAAAAATGGAGATGTCCTAATAACCAAAGATGGAACTCTTGGTAAAGTAGCGCAAGTAAAGGGGCTTGAAATGCCAGCTACATTAAATGGTGGAGTCTTTGTTGTTCGTTGTAAAGATAGTTCGTTAGAGAATCGGTTCATTCTGCACTATCTGTTGTCTAATCATTTTCAAAGTGTTGTTGAGCAACAGAAAACGGGTTCGACAATTAGTCACTTAACACAAACACTTTTTTCAAGGCTGATGATACCAATTCCACCACTAGAAATTCAACGTGAAATTGTCCGCATCCTAGACAATTTCACAAAGCTTACAGCGGAGCTTACAGTGGAGCTTACAGCCAGAAAGACGCAGTATGATTTTTATAGAGATAAGCTGCTGACATTTGAAAGTAAAATACAGCTGTTGTCGCTGAAAGATATTGCAAAGTTCTCTTATGGCTATACAGATAAAGCACAGGAGCATGGAGATACCCGATTTTTGCGTATCACAGATATTTCTGAAGACGGTACGTTGAAGCCGGATGGAGCAAAGTACATACAACTGAATGAAGAAAGTAGAAAATACCTTGTGAAAAAAGGGGATTTGCTTCTTGCGAGAACAGGTGCAACATACGGTAAAACGCTCTATGTGCCAGATGATAGCCCAGCAGTATATGCTTCTTTTTTGATAAAGATAGAGCTTGATAATAGTAAAATTTTGAATAGATACTATTGGCATTTTTCTAAATCAAACCAATACTGGAGACAGGCTGAAAAGCTGGTTTCAAAAGGCGGACAGCAGCAATTTAATACAAATGCGGTGGAGAGAGTGGTTGTACCAGTTCCACCCCTTGATGTCCAAAACCGCATTGTGAATGTACTGGACAACTTTGAAAAAATCTGCTCCGACCTCAACATTGGTTTGCCCGCTGAAATCGAAGCCCGGCAGAAGCAGTACGAGTATTACCGAGATAAGCTCTTGACATTTGCAGAAACCGGCAACACAATTTTGAACGGAACGGAACGGAACGGAACGGAACGGAACGCTGATTAAGCTCTTGCGGTATGTATTTGGCTATGTAAGGATTCCTTTGGGTGATGTGGGTTCTATCTGTATGTGCAAGCGTATTTTGAAGAGCCAGACAAACACAGCGAGCGGTGTTCCGTTCTATAAAATTGGAACCTTTGGAAAAGAAGCTGATGCCTATATTTCGCAGGAAACATTTGACGAATATCGGTCGAGATATAACTTCCCGAAAAAAGGTGATGTGTTGATTTCGGCGGCAGGAACGATTGGCAGAACAGTTGTTTATGATGGGAAGCCTGCATACTTCCAAGATTCTAACATCGTTTGGATTGATAACGATGAAAGTATTGTTTTGAATAGCTATCTTCGTTATTGCTATGAATTGAAACCGTGGAAAGCATCTGAGGGCGGAACGATTCCGAGATTGTATAACGACAATATAGCAAAGGCTGTAATTGCAGTACCGCCCATTGAGGAACAAAAACGGATTGTTTCTATCCTTGACCGTTTTGATGCCATCTGCAATGATTTGACTAGCGGCCTGCCCGCAGAGATGGAAGCAAGACAAAAGCAGTATGAATATTATCGAGATAAATTGTTGACGTTTAAGGAGGTGGCTGCAACGTGAGTGCAGCAAAAAAGGCTGGTGTAATTTATATCCTGACAAATCCCTCTTTCCCGGATTATGTAAAAATTGGTTATGCGACCAATATCGAGAATCGACTGAAACAGTTAAATCGAAGCGAGTGCATCCCATTTGCGTTTCGGGTATATGCTACTTACGATGTTTCAACTCCGCTACAAGATAAAGAACTGCATAGCCTGATCGACCGTTTGAATCCTGATTTGCGCGCTATTGATACGTTCGATGGCAAGACAAGAACAAAAGAGTTTTATGCAATGACAAAAGAGGACGCTTATGCGCTTTTGGAGAGCATTGCAAAATTAAGCGGCACAATGGACAAACTGCAGCGCCTTACCCCGGAAGGCCATGAGATTGCAGACGAAGAAGTTGCGGCTGAAATTCAGGAAGAAGCAAAAGAACGCAAAGCCCCGTTCTCATTTATTAAATGCGGTATTCCGATGGGGGCAGAGATCGTGCTGCAAAATCATCCTGAGGTTGTAGCCGTTGTAAAAGATGATAGGCAAATTGAGTATCAGGGTAAGACCTACTCGCTTTCTGCGTTGGCTCAAAAAATCATGCAGACGACCTATCCGCTACAAGGGCCGGTGCATTGGCTTTATCAGGGAAGAAAACTGCGAGATATTCGAGTAGAACGAGAAGAAGCAGGTTTGTATGAGTAAAAGGCGGGTGTGAAAATGTCCTTTTTCAATATCGTTGCGGCTACCAATGAAGATACCGTTGTTGCTGCCTATGAACCCTCCAAGGTGCGCTCTGACAGCTACCAAAGCGAGGCGGAACTGGAAAAAGAGTTTATCCGGCTGTTGTGCGAGCAGGGCTATACCTATCTGCCGCTGCATACCGAGGATGAACTGATTGCTAACCTCCGCAGCCAGTTGGAAGAGCTGAACCACTACCGGTTTTCGGACACAGAGTGGCGGCAGTTTTTCAGTGATGTAATTGCCAACCCCAACGAGCATATTCCCGAAAAGACCCGGAAGATTCAGGAAGATAATGTGCAGGTATTGCACCGGGATGATGGCAGTTCCAAAAATATCACGCTGATCGACAAGAAGAACATCCACAACAACCGCCTGCAGGTCATCAACCAGTATGAGGTAAAACAAGCAGACGGCGCACGGCATGATAATCGCTACGATGTGACGATTCTGGTCAACGGCTTTCCGCTGGTTCATGTGGAACTGAAGCGGCGCGGGGTGGCCATCCGGGAGGCGTTCAACCAGATTAACCGCTACCAGCGGGATTCATTTTGGGCGGGCTGCGGCTTGTACGAGTATGTGCAGATTTTTGTGATCTCCAACGGCACAAATACCAAGTACTACTCCAACAGCACCCGCTACAATGCCATCAAGGACGCCAAACACGGCAAGACGAAAAAGGAAAAGACCAGCAATAGCTTTGAATTTACCTCCTACTGGGCCGATGCGAACAACCGCGTGCTGACGGATCTGATCGACTTTACCCGGACATTCTTTGCAAAGCACACGATCCTGAGCGTGCTGACCCGGTACTGCATCTTTACCTCAGAAAAGATGCTGATGGTGATGCGCCCATATCAGATCACAGCAACCGAGAGGATATTGAACCGCATCGAGATCGCCAACAACTACAAAAAGTATGGCAGCATCGAGGGCGGCGGCTACATTTGGCACACCACTGGCTCCGGCAAGACGCTGACCTCCTTCAAAACGGCACGGCTGGCATCGCAGCTGCCCTACATCGACAAGGTGCTGTTTGTGGTAGACCGCAAGGATTTGGACTACCAGACGATGAAGGAATATGACCGCTTTGAGAAGGGCGCAGCAAACTCCAACACCAGTACAACGATTCTGAAACGCCAGTTGGAAAGCCCGGAAGCACATATCATCATTACCACGATCCAGAAGCTGGCGACCTTCATCAAGAAAAATCCGGGGCATGAGGTCTACCAGAAGCATGTTGTGATCATCTTTGACGAGTGCCACCGTAGCCAGTTCGGTGATATGCACAAGGCCATTGTCCACAATTTCAAAAAGTACCACCTGTTCGGCTTTACTGGAACGCCGATTTTTGCAGTCAACGCAGGAAGCTCCACTGATCCACGCTATTTCACCACGGCGCAGACGTTCGGCGACCAACTGCACACCTACACTATCGTGGATGCCATCAACGACAAGAATGTGCTGCCGTTCCGGGTGGACTACATCAAGACGATGGACACAGAGCCAGACATGGACGATAAACAGGTTTGGGATATCGACCGGGAAAAAGCATTTATGGCTCCCAAGCGTATTTCGCTGGTGACAAAGTACATCCTCGACCACTTCGACCAGAAAACCTATCGGGGAGACAAATCGTATGAGTTTAATCTGCTGACGAATGTGGCAGAGGTGGCCTCTGCCCAGCGTGGTGCAGTGGAGGAAATCAAGCAGAAGCAGCGTGTCAGCGGCTTCAACTCGATTTTCTGCGTGGCTTCTGTGCCGATGGCAAAGCTGTATTATCAGGAGTTCAAAAAACAGATGGCGGCAGACCCAACCAAGCGGCTGCGCATTGCTACCATTTACAGCTATGGAGCCAATGAAGCGGAAACGGATGGCATTCTGGACGAGGAAAACCCGGAAGATACCTCCAACCTCGACCAGAGCAGCCGGGATTTTCTGGACGCAGCCATTCAGGATTACAACGAGATGTTCCACACGAACTACTCGACGGATGGTGAACGGTTCCAGAACTACTACAAGGATGTATCGCTCCGCATGAAGAACAAGGAACTTGACCTGCTGATCGTGGTCAATATGTTCCTGACGGGCTTCGATGCCACGACCCTGAATACCCTTTGGGTGGACAAGAACCTGAAGATGCACGGTTTGATTCAGGCGTTCAGCCGGACGAACCGTATCTTGAACAGCATCAAGACCTTTGGCAATATCGTCTGCTTCCGCAACCTGCAAAAGCGGGTGGATACGGCAATTTCGCTGTTTGGAGATAAAAATGCGGGCGGCATCGTTCTGTTGCGTAAATATGCGGACTATTACCATGGTTATACAGATGAGCAGGGGAAATACCATCAGGGTTATACAGACATGATCGATGACCTGACGCAGAAGTTCCCGCTGACAGAGCCGCAGATCGTCGGAGAGCAGAACCAGAAGGACTTTATCGTGCTGTTTGGTGCGCTGCTGCGGATGCGGAATCTGCTGTCCTCCTTTGATGATTTCAAGGGCAATGAGCTAATCTCTGAACGGGATTTACAGGACTACTTGGGTCGCTATCAGGACTTGCGGGATGAATGGCGCAATAAGAAGCACGATGAAACTAAAGAGGACATCACGGATGATGTGGTGTTCGAGGTGGAGCTGATTCGGCAGGTCGAAATTAACATTGACTACATTCTGATGCTGGTCAAAAAGTACCATGACACCCATTGCGATGACAAAGAGGTGCTCATCACGATTCGCAAGGCGATTGATGCCAGCCCGGAACTGCGTAGCAAAAAGCAACTGATTGAAACCTTTATTGCAGGGGTCAACGATGTGGATGATGTGATGGCAGAGTGGAACACTTATGTGTCCGAACAGCGGGAGAAAGAGCTTGCAAAGATCATCCAAGAGGAAAAGCTGAAGGAGCCGGAGACACGCAAGTATCTGGCCAATGCGTTCCGTGATGGTGAAATCAAAACTGTGGGCACTGACATTGATAAGCTGATGCCTCCTGTTTCTCGCTTTGGCGGCGGTGGCCGTGCACAGAAAAAACAGGGTGTGATTGATAAGCTGAAGAGCTTCTTTGATAAGTTCTTTGGGATTGGCGGAAATTTATTTGAGGTGAAAAACAATGACGAAGACTGAAAGTGCTCAGTTGGCATGTGAGAAGGTTTTAAATGGAATAGAAGACGATACTATAACAACGACATCTGCTCTTTTACAATGTTTAAAAATCGCAAGGCTTTTGAATGACGTGGATGCAATTATATGGCTACAGTATGAATACGGTGGATATCCAAAAGACAAAGATGGTGTTCATGTTCCGACAGAGGTATGGAATGTTGGATATAAAAATGGACGAGGATTCATTGATAAAAAGGGAAAATGCATTTTTACGGAACTTGCATCTGAATTAGAAAAGAAAGTGGAGGCAGAGAAAAATGCAGTTAATAATTTTACTACAAAGGGTGCGTCGGTGTCTGGAGATTACGCTGCTGTTGCGGTAAATAATTTAACAGCATCGGTAACAATGTCTACAAGAAATATAGTGGATGATATTGGACTAACAGAGAAAAAACTCTCAGTTTTAAAATCAAGGTATTATGATTATGCTCTGAAGAAGCAGATTGAGATTTCATTTGGAAATGTGGCGACAACGGTTTTTTCTGAATATCGAACAAGAGTGGAAAATGAGTTTTCTAAGCTTTCAAAAGAAATTCTTCTTAAACTTCAAGCGATAGAGGATAAAATTGGTTCAGATAATCCGGAACTATACTCGCAGGCGTTAACAACGTGTAGAAGACTTTTTGAGGAAACGGCCAAAGAACTGTTTGAAAAATACTTTCCGGGATACAAAGAGAAAAAGTATAAAACAAAATCTGGAAAGGAAATTGACGTTAGTGGAGAGCACTATAAAAACAAACTTTCAGCGGTGATTGAAAAGCTGGAAGATAAGAGCCCCTCTAAAAGTATGGTTGGAAGCAATGTGATTTATCTACTGGATTGGATGGATAATCTGACGGACTTGCAATGCAAGGGTGTTCATCATGAGGTGACAAGACAAGATGCGACCCGGTGCATTATCCAAACCTATATTTGCTTGGGAGACATTTTAAGCCTTCAGGATGAATGATGGAATCATCCTTGACTTTGGAATGAATCATCGGCTATAATACTCACAGAGATCCCACTGGTTGCGTGATACTATCCTGATACTAAAAAATCAGCAAGCCACATCTAACACAGCAATCTCATTGAAAAGTGAACATCCAAGAATAGAATTGCTAAACAAATTTGTTTAGCAAGAATCTGGACTTACCGAGCTCGAGTAATTTCCAATAGCGCCATCACCCCGGAGGGGTCCGTGAAAACGGAACCTCCGGGGTGTTTTTATCTTTCGGCACGATCAAACAAGCCATAACGTTCAAAGCGTCTCCTATATCAGCGCTCCCCCGAAGTCTTTTGAACGCAGTATTTTACACAAAAAGTCCGAAACCTCTTTCTTCTCTGCCTGCAGGGGAGTATAATAGATTCTGTTGTTTGCAAAATAGGAAAGGGGAAGTATCAACTATGGAATCGAAGCAGAGGCTTTTGGAGCCGCAGCTCGTCCAAACAGGAAGGGCAGATCAGTTCAGCCGTAAGGTGTTCTGTGACGGAATGCGGGACGGTGTGCCCATTGCACTGGGCTATTTTGCGGTATCGTTTTCGTTGGGCATCGCGGCGCGCAAGGCGGGTTTTACGCCGTTTCAGGGGTTTCTTGTCAGCCTGCTGAACAATGCCTCCGCAGGAGAATATGCCGCATTTGCGTTGATCATGGCAAACGCCACCTATTTTGAGGTGGCGGTCATTACTTTAATCGCCAATGCGCGGTATCTGCTGATGAGCTGTGCACTGGCACAGCGCTTTGCTCCGGAAACGCCCTTCTGGCATCGGCTGCTCATCGGCTATGATGTCACGGACGAACTGTTCGGCATTACTATCGCCCGCCCGGGCAACCTGAACCCGTACTATACCTATGGCGCTATCCTGCTGGCAGCGCCGGCTTGGGCTTGTGGTACGGCGCTGGGCATTATAGCGGGCAACCTGCTGCCGCTGCGGGTAGTCAGCGCCCTGAGCGTGGCACTTTACGGAATGTTTCTGGCCATCATCATCCCGCCGGCCCGCAAGGATCGGATCGTTGCGGTGCTGGTCGTCATCAGCTTTGCGCTGAGTTTTCTGTGCAGCTATCTGCCGGGCATCTCGGCACTCTCCGAAGGCACCCGCACCATCCTTTTGACAGTGGCGATCTCCGGTGCAGCAGCGGTGCTGTTCCCGGTCAGGCAGGAGGAAAACGAAGATGACGCATAACAATTATATCTATATTGCGGTCATGGCGCTGGTGTCCTATGCCATCCGCATCCTGCCGCTGACGCTGATCCGCAAACCGATCAAAAACCGCTTCATCCAGTCGTTTTTGTACTATGTGCCCTATGTAACGCTGGCTGTGATGACCTTTCCGGCCATCATTCAGGCAACGCAGAGCCCGGCAGCAGGTGCTGCTGCACTGGTAGTCGGCATTGCTGCCGCATGGTTTGGCGCAAGCCTGTTTCAGGTGGCTGCAGGCTGCTGTGCCGTGGTGTTCGTGCTGGAATTTTTTATCTGATGCCTTATTGCGGGAGAACAAAATGAAGAAGATCCTTGTAACCGGTGCAGGCGGCTTTGTAGGTTCCCGCGTGATGCAGCAATGGGCGGGGCATTACGAACTGTGCACCTTTCCTAAAGGCTTTCTGGCAACAGCAGGGGAGGACGCCGTGCGGCAGGCTGTTTTGCAGCAGCGCCCGGATGTCATTCTGCACACTGCCGCCATTTCGGATACCGGCTACTGCGCCGGCCACCCGGAGCAGGCTTACCGCGCCAATGTGGAACTGTCGGTCTGGCTTGCCCGGGCGGCAGCTGAGATCGGCGCAAAGCTGGTGGCTTTCAGCTCGGATCAGGTCTATGCCGGTGTGGAGCAGTCCGGCCCGCTGCCGGAAACAATTCCGTTAAAGCCTGCCAATGTGTACGGGCAGGGCAAGCTGGAAATGGAGCAGCGGGTGCAGGCGCTCTGCCCGGGTGCCGTATTGCTGCGCGCCACATGGATGTACGACCTGCCGGGCTACCGGCTGCCCATCCGGGGCAACCTGCCGCTGAACCTTCTGCGTGCGGCGCAGCGGGGAGAATCTGTCCGCTTTTCTGTCTGGGACTTCCGGGGCATCACCTATGTCCGGCAGGCGGTAGCACTGCTGGAAGCTGCCCTGACCCTGCCCGGCGGGGTCTATAACTTTGGCAGTGAAAACGCTGAAAACATGGTACTGACCGCCCGGCAGTTTGCTGAGACACTGGGGATCACGGTCGATATTCAGGAAGCTGACTGGGCACGGAATCTTGCGATGGATTGCAGCAAGCTGCAGGCGCATGGCATCGTATTTGACACTACACAGGCAGGGCTGACGCGCTGTTTGCGGGATTATGGACTGCTCTGACCGCAGAAACAAAAATTTTTCCGTATCGCACAAAAAACAGAGAAAAGCACGAAAAAAGCAGGGGATTCTGTATGATGCCAGCCGAATCAGGCTGGACAAATCATGCGGAAGTCCTGCTTTTTTGCTTGTCTGCCGGAGAAAAGTTCACTTGTGGGATGCAGCAATTTTTCATACAAAAGTCATACTTATTTTACATCTTATCTGCATTTTGCTATAATATTTTCGCTTTTTTTGCAAAGCATCCGAACCGCATAAACCTTTAAAACCTTGAGGAGAGTGGATTTTTTGAAGGAAGTCAAGCTTGAAGAAGCGGCTTATCAGTTTGAAGCCAAAATGTCTCTGCGGCAGGCGATCCCGCTGGGCTTGCAGCACGTCTGCGCCATGTTCGTGGGCAACCTGACCCCGCTGCTGATCATCACCAGCGCCTGTGGCATTGCAGGCGGCGAGTTTGCAGACCTGCAGGTCACCCTGCTGCAGAGTGCCATGTTCGTGGCAGGTATCGTCACGCTGGTGCAGCTGTTCACCATCGGACCCGTGGGCGGTGCAGTGCCTATCATCATGGGTACCAGTTCCGGCTTTATCGGCGTGTTCAACAGCGTTGTTGGCACGATGGGCGGCGGTGTGCTGGCCTATGGCGCGATCATGGGCGCATCCATCATCGGCGGTATTTTTGAAAGCGTGCTGGGCTTCTTCCTGAAGCCGCTGCGCAGGTTCTTCCCGCCGGTGGTCACCGGCACGGTGGTGCTTTCCATCGGTCTTTCGCTGATCTCGGTGGGTATCAACTCCTTCGGCGGCGGCAACAAGGCCAAGGACTTCGGCTCTGTGGAGAACCTGCTTCTGGCACTGTTCGTGCTGGTGGTCATCCTGTTCTTCAAGCATTGGACTACCGGTTTTCTCAGCTCCTCCGCCATCCTCATCGGCATTCTGGCCGGTTATGTGGTTGCTTTCATTATGGGTCTGGTGCTGCCCACCACCGGCGTGACTGCTGATGGTGTAGAGTTCACCAAGGCATGGGTGCTCAACTGGAACAAGGTGGCACAGGCCTCCTGGTTCGCAGTACCCAAGCTGATGCCGGTCAAGGTGGTATTCGATGCCCGTGCAATCCTGCCGGTGCTGATCATGTTCATCGTTACCGCAGTGGAGACTGTGGGCGATATCTCCGGCGTGATGGAGGTAGCCCTGCACCGCGATCCCTCCGATAAGGAGCTTTCGCATTGAGCATATCGCCCGAGAAGACATAGAGCATCGTGTAATAGAGGCTGCCACCGGGAATCATGGGCACAGTGGCGGGCATCTGGAGCACGACGGTGGGAACCTTGATGCGCCGGGCCAGAACTGCGGCCATTAGGCTGCAGAACATGGCCGACGCCATGTTGCCTGCAAAGTCCCCGGCCAGCGCATTCACTGCCAGATAGACGGCCCACGACAAGCCAGCGTTGAGGGCGATGAGCGCCATGTACTTTTTGCGCACGCCGAAGACAATGGAGAAGCCGAGGCCTCCCAGCGCACCAGCTAATATCTGCCCCATCACAGCACCCCCTCTGCAAGGACGGTCGCAAGCAGGAAGCCGCCCGCAATGCTGGCCGCAATGAGCAGGGATTCCACAAACCGAAACAGACCTGTGATGCTCTCGCCCAGCAGCATATCCCGCATTGCGTAGGTAATGGGGATGCCAGGAATGGTCAGCATGATGCATCCGATGAGAATTTTGTCCAGATCGACACCGATGCCCACCCGGACGAGGACGCACCCCAGAAAGCCCGTCACGATGGAACAGACCAGATAAAACAGCAACTGGTTCTCCTTTTTGTAGATGCCTTTCCGATCCATCCAGTTGATGAAACAGGCGAGGATGATAGTCGCCGGGACATCGGCCAGTTTACCGCCGAAGAAGACGGTGAAGCTTCCCGCCGCCAGCATCGCACCGACGTAGCTGATCCACGCCGCCTCCGACTTCGGGTACTTGATAGCCTCCACACGGGCAGTGATGTCCTGCGGCGGAGGGCAGGTGGCGCAAATCTCACGGGAGAGGGCATTCAACTGTTCTACCCGGTCGGGGTTGGTGGCATAGCCTCCGGCGATGCGCCGGGCCTTGACGATCTCGTCGCCGTCCGGCGTGCGTGCCGTGACCTCAATAAGGGAGGTAATGGTAAACACGCCCACCTTATGCATCCCATAGGCGTGGAGGATGCGGGTAATGGTGTCCTCCACCCGCGTCACCTCGCCGCCTGCTAGAAGCAGGGCTTTTCCCATATCAAGGCTGGCATCGACCAGCTGTTCTTCCAGTGTTCTCATCTTGTGTACTCTTTCGTGTGTTACTTGTTGTGGCTACTTCTATCAGCTATTATAAATGTTCATATCCCCCTTGTCCAGTTGACGAGCGATGAGCATAGTGCCACTACGAGCTTCTCGATCCGCCCCCGACGCGCATCTGCTACCTTATCTCCAGAGCATTCCCCGACCATCTAAACGCCCTCGCCATCCGACATTTTAAGGCGGAGGCATATGCCTACTCAAAGGAGAATGGCCTACTGCCATCGGGTGTGTGAGAAGGATATGAATATGCGAAAAAGGGCTGTTGCAAAATAGTTCCTCGAAAAATATTGCACAAAACCCGGAACCTTTTCAGAGTCAAAACGGCTCAAAAAGGGTTCCGGGTTTCTATTGCTGTGCATTAAAAA
>OGNZ01000599.1_pt1 | contig 23798 bp, 17 predicted proteins | sample 1573601 | NCBI WGS metagenome assembly OGNZ01 (sample SAMEA2582009, study PRJEB24529) | metagenome | biome: Human gut stool | place: China | collected 2011
GCAACGGTACTAAGAAGCCAGTCACGACTGAGTCGTTCCTGCCTTCTAAGAACCGGCGGTTCCCCAGTGTTTTTTTTTGCTCTTGTCAACTTTCCGTAATTCAATTAACATTTTCTAGGAGTTTCGCAATTGTCTATTATCTATATTATTTAAATCATCTTACAATTCAGTTGATAATGGAAACCGGATGCCCTTCTAAGTAGCACCGGAAATTATCAATTGCCATATCGATCGCGCGGATTCTGGATTCTCTTGTGAGCCATGCGATATGTCCGGTGATGACGGTATTTGGTGCAGTTAACAGTGGACTGCCGTGAACCGGTGGTTCATCTGTCAAAACGTCAAGTCCTGCGGCTAGTACCTTTCCGGTTGCAAGGGCATCCGCAAGCGCCTGTTCATCGATGAGGGCACCGCGGGCGGTATTGATCAGGATCACACCGTCTTTCATTCTGGCGATGGTGTCCTGATCGATCATGTGCTCGGTTGCCGGGGTATGCGGCGTGTGCAGGGAAATAAAATCGCTTCGGGCAAGCAGCTCGTCTAACGATACCTGCTCAATGAAATCATACTCAGCACCTGTTTTTTTGTGGCGGCTGTATGCGAGCACATGCATACCAAATCCCTGTGCCATTTTTGCAAAAGCAAAACCGATCGCACCAAGACCGATCACACCGATCGTTTTGTCATATAATTCAATCTGTCTGGTGACCGATTTACAGAATTCGTTGTGGTTTTCCGGTACAGACCAGTCAATCGTTTTGATCCGGGTGTCATGCGTGCCGATATGATGGCAGACATCCATTAATAAAGCGAAAGCGTATTCTGCGATCGTCTGTGAACCGTAGATGGTATTGGAAATAGAAATATCGCGTTTTCTGGTCATTTCTGTATCGAATTTTTCCCATCCGTGTCCTAAGGTGGCAACATATTTTAAATTCGGATGCTGGCTTAAAAATGCTTCATTCATATTGTCCGGACCGATCCACAGTCCGAATACTGCGTCCGCATCTCCGATATAAGTATGAAGTTGTTCTATATTTGGATAATGTGCAGGAACTTCAATGACAACCTCGTCAATACCGGGGAGCTGTTCCAGCCGTTTCCAGCGTTCTGTAAGCTCCTTTGGAGTGATATCTGTCTGAATAATTTCCTCCTGGATCACAACAATTTTCATTTGTCTGTCACCTCCATTTGTTTATGATTGCTAATATAAGTTCAAAAATGTTGATTTGTCAAGTATAAATTTCTTGCAAATTAAGTGAAAAAATACAATTGTGAGATAGTTTTTTCTATAGTTAATATATAAGCGTGTAATATGTGTTATCAGACGAAAAAATCGCATTTTTTACGTTTCCCACAATAAAATAATAGAAATCATGCACATTTTGGAAAAAGTATACAAATCTATAAAAATTGGCTGGATTTTGTTGACAGGAAAACAAAAAGTGTGATAAAACAGGTTTAATTTAAAACAGCAGGCAATCAGGCAGCAGACCTGAACATAGCAAAGGCGCTAGGGAATCATCCTTAGCGCCTTTTCTGTACATAGAATATATGCAGGGTACAGATGCTGTTGTTTACAGAAAACAGAAGAACAATCTGTTTCATTAGTTCATAGGAAATGGATGTTTCTTCGGAACAATAAGGAGGATTAGTTATGACGAATACACCTACCACATTTTTTGGCTGGATCATTTTTCTGATACAGCAGTATCACGGATACTATTTACAAGGGCTGCTTACCACATTGGAAACATCCCTCGCAGGTACAATCTGTGGATGCTTTTTAGGATTTCTGGTTGGAATCATCCAGGCAACGGACATCCGGGCGCAGGATAACATGATCAAAAAGATTTTACTTGGTATTCCATGGGTGATCGCAAAAATTTATGTCACGATTTTCCGTGGAACACCAATGATCGTTCAGGCAATGGTAATTTATTATGGATCATCTACAGTATTCGGAATTGATCTGAAACCATTCAATGCAGCGATTTTTATCATCCTGTTAAATACAGGAGCTTATATGTCAGAGACAGTCCGCGGCGGTATCAATTCCATTGATGTCGGACAGATTGAAGGAGCAAAGGCACTTGGAATGGGATATGTTACGATGATGATCTATATTATCCTTCCACAGACTTTTAAAATTATCGCACCGCAGATCGGAAATACTTTTGTTGCAAATATCAAAGATACTTCCGTATTAAATGTAATCGCTGTCACAGAGCTTTTCTATATCACAAAAGTTGCAGCCGGAACATATTTCAGAATGTTTGAGGCATATACGATCACAGCATTGATCTACCTGACACTTACCTTATTATTTAACGGTTTGCTGAAGCTGATCGAAAAGTATATGGCAGGAAAAGAAAGTTACGAGGTTTTAAATCCGGCAGCCGCAAAATAAATCAGGAGATCAGATGGAAAGAAAAGAGGAACGTGTTATGGCAAGACAATCAATATTTAAGTTTAATGAGAGAGTGACGACTGAGGCAAAGGATGCAACGTATGAATTTCGTGGCCCGGTCATCAGTGTCAGGAATCTGGAAAAGAAATTCGGGGAACACGAAGTTTTAAAAGACATCAGTTTTGATCTGTTTGAGGGCGATGTGGTCTGTATCATCGGATCTTCCGGATCAGGAAAATCTACCTTATTAAGATGCATCAATCATTTGGAGACACCGACGAGCGGTCAGATATTATATCATGGCTATCCATTGACGAAGGATGCACAGACGATCAACCGTTTCCGTTCCCAGGTGGGAATGGTGTTCCAGCAGTTCAACCTGTTTAACAATATGACGGTTTTTGACAACTGCATGGCTGGTGTCCACAAGGTGAAAAAAAGAAGCAAGGAATATTCCACCGAGATCTGTATGAAATATCTGGAAAAAGTAGGCATGGCTCCTTATGTAAAAGCAAAACCACACCAGTTATCCGGTGGTATGAAACAGAGAGTGGCGATCGCCAGGGCACTTGCAATGGAACCGGAAGTATTGCTTTTTGATGAACCGACTTCCGCATTGGATCCGGAAATGGTCGGAGAAGTTTTATCGGTTATGAAACAGCTTGCAAATGAAGGACTTACTATGGTGATCGTAACGCATGAGATGGCGTTTGCAAGAGATGTATCCACAAGAACCATTTTCATGGATAAAGGATATATTGTGGAGGATGCACCGCCACAGGAGTTATTTAATAACCCGAAGGAAGCGAGAACCAGAGAGTTTTTAAGCAGGTTTATGCAGGGTTAAGGTTCGTAAAAGGCAAATTGTATTTGTTTTTTAATCATAGAATGAGGAGGACAATATTATGAGAAGAAAATTAACAGCAGCACTTTTGACAGCAGCAATGGCAATTTCATTAACAGCCTGTGGCGGATCAGGTGACACAGCTTCGGCAGGGGCATCCACAGGAGAGACAGCAAGTGTGACAGAGGCGGGCGCAACAACAACCGCTTCCGGAAAAGAAGTTCTCCGGGTTGCAATGTCAGCAGATTATGCACCGTTTGACTGGCTGCAGGAGGATGATTCCAATGGAGCAGTGATGACATCGAATGGTTCCTATATGAATGGTTATGATGTTCTTGTCGCAAAATACATAGCAGAAAAACTGGATATGGATCTTGAAATCACACAGATTGACTGGGATGGTCTGATCCTTTCCATCCAGTCCGGAAAAGTTGACTGTGCGATCGCCGGAATGTCCATCACAAGCGAGAGATCCCAGTCGGTAGATTTCTCGGATCCGTATTACAATGCAAATATTGTTGCGGTTGTTGCGGCTGACGGACCTTATGCAGATGTCGTAAATGTTACAGATTTTGAGGGCGCAACACTTACCTCTACACTGAACACAGTATGGTACGATGTATTAGATCAGATCACGGATTATGCGACAAAGGATGCAGCGCTTGATACATTTGCATCTATGGTTGCAGCAGTCCATGCAGGAAAAATTGATGGATTTACCTGTGATATGCCTTCTGCAAAATCTATTTTAGTAAGCAATCCGGATTTAAAGATCATCGATTTTGAGGGCGGTACCGGATTTGAGGTCAGCAATGAAGAGACAGACCTTGGTATCCCTTGCCAGAAAGGAAACACAGAATTAGTAGATAAGATCAATGAAGTGCTCGCCGGACTCTCAAAGGAGGACAGAGATGCTATGATGGATCAGGCAGTAGCTTCTCAGCCGGTAAGCAACTAATATGGAACAGACAGCAGTTGAAAAAAAATTTGGAAAATATGTCATGGCTTCCATGATCACCATGTTTCTCCAAAGTGCCTACTCTATGATTGACGGTTTATTTGTCAGCAATCTGATAGGTGACACGGCATTATCCGCAGTCAATGTTGCGTGGCCGGTCATTGCAGTGGTAACTGCAATCGGCACCGGCGTTGGATGCGGCGGAGCCGTAATGATGTCAACCAAACAGGGAGAGGGAAAGAACGAAGAGTCGAACATTGTACGGGCAAATGTCATTCTTGCATTATTGGCATCGAGTATTGTGGTTACGATTCTTTTTCTTATTTTACTGACTCCTCTATTGAAATTAATGGGCGCAGAAGGAGAACTTTTAAGGCTGTCACAGATTTATGGAAGGGTAATGCTCACAGGCGGCGTGCTTCAGATCTTATCCTGTGGACTGACACCTCTTCTCAGGAATGACAACCGGGCGGTCAGTGCCATGATGATCATGGTGGGTGGTTTATTTGCTAACCTTGGTCTTGATTTTGTTTTTATGTATGCTTTTCATATGGGAATTGGCGGTGCAGCAGGCGCTTCACTGTGTGCGCAGTTGTTTACGACTGTGTGCTGCCTGATGATTCTTTGCACAAAGAAAACAGATCCAATCCGTCTTTCACAGTTTATGATAAGGAAGGAATACTGGAAAAAAATTTTTAAGACAGCAGTTTCACCGTTTGGAATATCGCTGACCCCTTCTTTATTGATTTTATATCACAACGTTGCGTGTTTAAAATTTGGCGGCGACCTTGCGGTAAATGCTTATGCACTCATCAGTTCCACCGTTGGCTCGTATCGTGTGCTTCTGATTGGTGTCGCAGAGGGGATTCAGCCACTGGCAAGTTATGCCTATGGTGCACATGATTTTCATGCGATCCGGAAGATAAGAAACAAGGCGGTCATCACAGCGATTGGGGTGAGTTTCTTCTTATTTATATTTACCATCGCAACAGCCCGGTTTTATCCGGCAATTTACGGATATGAGAGGGAAACCGCAGAACTTGGGTATCATGCGGTTATGGTGACGGCGGCACAGCTTATTTTTACAGGGCTTGTCCGCGTGACCAATTCCTTTTTTTATTCGGTTGGAAAAGATAAATACTCGCTGTTTATGATTTACTTTGATCCACTTATTATGACGCCGCTTACGATCGTGATCCTCCCACGGATTTTTGGACTGGATGGCATCTGGATCACAGCGGTTGTGACGCAGTTTATTTTAAACATTGTGGCATTTGGAATGTTTGCAAGTCACGAAAGACAGATGAAAAGGATGGAAGCAGCGAAAACGCTTGCAGGAAAATGAGAGGGATAAAAGAATCGTACAGCAGACAGGTACATGAAAAAGAACGTAACGAAGATGGCCGGTACACCATCAGAGTTACGTTCTTTTTCCTTTCCCTGATTAATTGCGTAAATACTACGCATTACATGAAATAAAATGTTTGTTAATGTTTATATAATAGGAAGAAACTCCTATGTAATAAAACCAAAGTTATAAAAAAGTGCAGATTAGAAATCTGTAAGATCAGCTTTTCTCTTCTCTAAGAAGGCACCCATTCCTTCTTTTTTGTCATGAGTATCATTTACAACACCGAAGAGGTTTGCTTCCATCTCAACAGCATTTCTGATATCCATATCGTAACCATTGTTGATCGCTGCTTTTGCAACAGATACAGCGTAGCTTCCTTTGGAGATGATCTTTGCTGCCATAGTTTTTGCAGTTTCCATTAATTCTTCTTTTGCAACAACTTTGTTCACTAAACCGATACGGTAAGCTTCAGCTGCATCAATGTTATCGCATGTGAAGATCATTTCTTTGGCACGTCCCATACCAACTAAACGGGCAAGTCTCTGTGTGCCGCCGAATCCAGGAATGATTCCAAGTCCACATTCCGGCTGACCGAAGATTGCATTGTCAGATGCAATACGGATGTCACATGCCATGGCAATCTCACATCCACCGCCAAGTGCGAAGCCGTTAACAGCTGCGATCGTTACCTGACGCATGTTCATTAATTTGAAGAATGGAACAGAAGCTCTGATACCGAATGCTCTTGCTTCCGGAGCTGTAAAGTTCACCATCTCGGCGATATCAGCACCTGCAACGAAAGATTTGAATGCGTTGTCTTTCTTGTCAGGACCACCGGTTAAAATCACAACTTTGATATCGTCTCTGCCCTCGATCTCTGTTAAAGCTGTGTTTAACTCGTCTAATGTCTCACTGTTTAATGCATTTAATGCTGCTGGTCTTGAGATGGTAAGAACGGCGATCTCGTTCTCCACATCTAATTTTAAATTGTTGAATTCGCTCACGATAATACCCTCCTGAATAGATTGATAAAAAATTAACAATACATGTTATATCTAGAGTACTTCTTTTGAGAGGATTTGTCAATATGAACGTCGATAAACTTTTTCTAAAATCTGTAAAAAATGGAAATTCGCTCCGTTTACATCCGGGGAAATCCTTATTATAATGGGAATATGAGCGAAACATACTTTATGTTATGAAGACTTTGACAATTGCAAAACTTATATAATTTTTTTAAAATTGTTCAAAAGTAACAAAAACATTCAATTTACATTTTGTGAGTTTTGCAATTGGATCTACATTTCACTTGATGTTTATAATTAGTTTCATAATTTGATATTTGAGGATAAAGAGGAATAAAACATGATCACAGATTTTAATTTACAGATTTTAATAGAGCCGTTGTTAAATTGGTTTGCGGGGCATGCCCGTGTGCTTCCGTGGAGGGAAGAACCGACACCGTACCGGGTGTGGGTGTCGGAGATTATGTTGCAGCAGACGAGAGTGGAAGCGGTAAAACCTTATTTTGAGCGGTTTACGAAGCGACTGCCGGATGTGGAGGCTTTGGCGGAATGCCCGGAGGATGAGCTGCTAAAACTCTGGGAGGGATTAGGCTATTACAACCGCGTGCGGAATATGCAGAAGGCAGCCATTCAGGTGATGGAAGAGCATGGTGGAAAACTTCCGGCAGATTATGAGAAATTGTTGAAACTGAAGGGGATTGGTAGTTACACTGCCGGGGCGATCGCCTCCATTGCATATCAGATTCCGGTGCCGGCTGTGGATGGAAATGTATTCCGCATCCTGACGAGAGTGGCTGCGGACGATACCGATATTATGAAGCCGTCTTTTCGCACCCTTCTGGAAAAAGAGCTGCGGGAAGTCATGCAGGGAATGGAGATGCCGGGGGCGTTTAACCAGGCACTGATGGAACTTGGTGCGACCGTGTGTGTGCCGAACGGTGCGCCGTTATGTGAACAATGTCCGTGGAACAGTCTCTGTCTGGCAAGGAAAGAGGGCAGGATCGCAGAACTTCCGGTCAGGACGAAAGCGAAAGCGAGACGTATCGAAAAGAGGACGGTGCTTGTCATCCGGGATAATGATAAAGTGGCAATCCGGAAACGACCGGAAAAAGGACTTCTGGCAGGACTCTATGAACTGCCGAATGTTGAGGGGCGATACTCGCAGGATGAGATTGTTCATCTGGTAAAAGATATGCATCTTTCTCCAATCCGGGTTCAGAAGCTAGAAAATGCAAAACATATATTTTCCCATATCGAATGGCAGATGGAAGGATATGCGGTTTTGGTGGAAGAAGCAGGTTTTGACACTGAGGCAGAGAAAATGGCAGAAAATCATCTCATTTTTGTGGATGCAGAAAAATCTCAGGAAAATTATGCAATTCCGTCTGCGTTTGCCGCTTACGCAAAATATATGGGGATCAGACTTGGAAATGAAAAATTTCTGGAGACGGATTAGAAAGCATGGAAATATTACAATTTCCGGGATAAAAAAGAGGGAGCCGGTGCAATGCACCGGCTATTCATATGAAAAAGATTGTGTATGGAAAGTGAAATGCTTCACTATTTTCTGGGAGGAACCTTGCTTACTGGTTAAGCAAGGCAACCTGATCTACTCAGGTATGAAAAAAAGCTCTATGAAAAATTTTCTTGTTGGCTTAACTTATGCTTAGAGTATAAAGTTGAATTGTGTCTATCGTATGATGGCTTTGTGAGAAATTTGTAAATAAAATATGAACAAAATGTTCAAAATTCAGGCTGTAATAAATAATTAAGAAAAAATAAATTGGCTTGTCATAATAAAATATGTATAATAGGAAAGTACTACAACCGTTTCGCAGTCAGGATACAGGATTGCAGACGATCAGTAAATAATGTTGGAAAATGTTGATATTATAATAAGGAAAGTCAGAGGTAATAAAAGATGTACGATTGCATCGTGATAGGAGCCGGAATTGCAGGGGCAGCCTGTGCCAGAAAACTGGCAGAGGAAGCCGGAAAGAAAGTTCTTGTGATTGAGAGACGAAGCCATATTGGAGGAAACTGTTATGATGTTCCGGATGAATATGGCATTTTAATCCATGAGTATGGTCCACATATTTTCCATACAGGCCTGGAAGAAGTTTATGAATATTTATCTAGATTTACGGAATGGTATCCTTTCGGACATGAAGTGGTAGCAAAAGTGGGGGACAAGCTGATCCCGGTTCCATTTAACTTAAATACGCTGCACATGGTTTATGAGAAGGAAAAAGCAGATCTTCTGGAGAAAAAACTGATCGAAGCTTACGGTGAGGGAAGCCGTGTGCCGATCATGAAACTTCGTGAGAATGATGATCCGGATATCCGCGAGATCGCACAGTATGTCTATGAGAATGTATTTTTGAAATATACCATGAAACAGTGGGGACAGAAGCCGGAAGAAATCAGTCCGGAAGTGACAGGGAGAGTGCCGGTGCTGATCGCTTATGACAACCGCTATTTTCAGGACAAATATCAGGGTGTGCCAAAGGATGGCTTCACACCGATGTTTGAGCATATGTTAGATCATGAGAACATAGAAGTGATTCTGGATACAGACTGCAGGGGTGTCTTAAAGTTTACAGGGAATGAGATCCTTTTTGAGGGAAAACCATTTGCGGGAGATGTCATTTACACAGGAGCGCTGGATGAGCTTTTTGATTGTAAATTCGGCAGACTGCCATATCGTTCGCTGGATTTTCATTTTGAGCATTATGATGAGGAGTCTTATCAGGGACACAGCGTGGTCAACTACACGGTAAGCGAAGATTACACTCGCATTACGGAGTTTAAATTTCTGACAGGACAGAAAAATACAGAAGGAACTACAATTGTAAAAGAATATCCGTTTGCATATACGGGCGCAGTGGGCGAGATCCCCTACTATGCGATTTTAAATGAGGAAAATCAGGCGCTTTACGGGAAATACAGAGCGCTCACAGCAGGACTTCCGAAGTTCCATTTATTAGGCAGGCTTGCAGAATACAAATATTACAATATTGATGCCATGACGAAAAAAGCCATGGAACTGGCAGATGCCATTATGAATCAGTAGGAAAGGTTATCATTATGAAGTTACTTACATTTGCAATTCCATCTTATAATTCGCAGGATTATATGGAACACTGCATCCTGTCTCTGCTTCCGGGTGGGGATGATGTTGAGATTTTGATCGTGGATGACGGATCCAAGGACCGCACCGCAGAGATCGCAGACGAGTACGAGAGAAAATATCCGGGAATCGTGCGTGCCATTCATCAGGAAAATGGAGGGCACGGAGAGGCCGTGAATGCAGGGATCCGCAATGCCACAGGACTTTTCTTCAAGGTTGTGGACAGTGACGACTGGGTGGATTACGAAGCCTATATGAAGATTTTAAAAAAATTGCGTGAACTTGCTGGTGGAGATACCGTGCTGGATATGTTCATTGCAAATTATGTTTATGAAAAAGAGGGTGTACGGCACAAAAAAATCATGCGCTATTCTTCCCTGCCGCAGGATAAGATTTTTACATGGAATGAGGCAGGAAGATTCCACAAGGGACAGTACATTCTGATGCATTCTGTCATTTACCGTACACAGCTTCTGCGGGAATGTGGGCTTGAACTGCCAAAACATACTTTTTATGTGGATAACATTTATGTGTACAAGCCATTGCCAAGCGTAAAGCATATGTACTATATGGATGTTGATTTTTACCGTTACTTCATTGGACGTGATGATCAGTCCGTCAATGAAAAAGTGATGATCGGTCGTATTGACCAGCAGATCAAGGTGAATAAGATCATGATCGATGAGTTTGATCTCTGGAAGATCCCGAATCCAAAACTACGTCATTATATGTTCAATTATCTTGAGATCATCACAGTAATCTCAACGATCATGCTGATCCGTTCCGGCACAGAGGAGAATCTTGAGAAAAAACGTGAGTTATGGAAATATATCAAAGACCATGATATCCGTCTGTTCCACCATTTGAGAAACGGTATTATGGGAAATGCGATGAACCTTCCGGGAAGAGGCGGAAGAAAGATTTCAGTTGCAGCTTACAAACTTTCACAGAAAATTGTTGGATTTAACTAAGGATATGGTGATTATGTATGTACGTTAGACGGTCAAATATGGAAGATATACCGGCAATGATGGATTTATATGCACAGGCAAGGGTTTTTATGCGTGAAAATGGAAATCTAAACCAGTGGGATGAAAATTATCCATCGAGAGAGTTGTTGGAAAAGGATATTGCCTTTGGAAACAGCTACATTGTAGAAGATGATGAGAAGAACCTTGCAGCAACATTTGCTTTTATAAAAGGTGAGGACCCGACTTATTATGGGATTGAGAATGGAGCATGGCTGAATCATGAGCCATATGGAACCATTCACAGACTTGCGGGAAATACTTCTTATCATGGAATTGCCAGTGGATGTATTAGCTGGTGTAAGAGCCAGATTGGAAATCTGAGAGCAGACACCCATGAGGATAATAAAATCATGCAGCATTTGTTGGAAAAGAATGGATTCGTGCGATGTGGAATCATTCATCTTGCAAATGGTGCGCCAAGAATTGCTTATCAGTTTGCCGGAGACAGTACAAACTACCGGGGCAGCAATGAGCAGTCGCAGCAGAATTATAATCAGCCAAACCGCAGTAATCAGCCGATGCAAAATCAGAACTGGAGTGTGAGAGAAGTTTCTTCCGGTGGGCGTGGATTCGGAATTGCGTCCATGGTACTTGGCATTATCGCATTGGTCTTATTCTTTTCCTTCGTGAATATTCCACTTGCGATTCTCTCGATTATCTTTGGTATCATCCAGTTGACGAGAAAGGCACCAAAAGGGATGGCAATCTCCGGGATCGTCATGAGTACAATCTCATTATTTCTGTTAGTGATTTTCTGGGCTTGTATGTTTGTGTCAGATGCCAGAACAGAAAGCACGGATAGCAGCACTTACTATTATGAAGGTTCAGAAAATGATGATGCTTCCGATGATTATTATGACGGCTTGTATGAGGGGTATCAGCAGGGATACAAAGATGGCTATTATGATGGCTACTATGGCTACACACCGGATGAAGATTTCTTTGGTTATACACCGGATGACGGTTTCTATGGTTATCTTCCGAATGATGATTCTTATAATTTTCATGGGAAGAACGGCATATATTATTAACAAAGAAATGACAGCCGGGGAATCCGTTTGAGACAGAAAAGCAATGGGAAACAACAATTCATTATAAAAAGAGCAGCAGGTTTTCTGCTGCTTATTTTTGCGTTTACAGGGATCATTGGTATTTGCGTGGAAAAAAAGGACAATAGGATAAGAGCAGACAGTGGGATGGAGACAGAGAGAATGGCAGAAGAGAACACGAAAGCAGCATCAGGAAAAATCAAAGAAGAGGAAGTTAAGAAAGTGGCTTTGACATTTGACGATGGACCAAATCCGGATCATACGGAGACACTTTTGGAAGGTTTGAAAGAGCGGAATGTGAAGGCAACTTTTTTTCTTCTGGGTGCGGAGTGTGAAAAATATCCCGACATCGTGAAGAAAATCCATGCAGACGGACATCTCATCGGCGTTCATTCCTATGAACATGTGAATCTTTCCAATCTCACGGATCAGGCGGCGATGGAGCAGGTGGACAAAACGGACCAGATTATTTTTGGACTGACCGGAGAACATGCGCAATATATCAGACCGCCTTACGGCTGCTGGAAATGCAATCTCGATTATGAGACAAAAATGATCGAGGTGCTGTGGGACGTCGATCAGCTCGACTGGAAGACAGATAATTCCAGCGTCATTGCAAAGCGTGTCATGGATAAAGTGCAGGAAAATGATATCATTCTGCTGCATGATGCCTCGGAATCATCAGTAAATGCAGCACTTCTGATTATTGATGAATTGCAGGGAGAGGGATATTCGTTTGTGACGGTCGAGGAACTGATATTGGAATAATTTACAAATGTAAAATGCTATGATAACAGAAACAGAGGTAACACATTGTATATTGTGTTACCTCTGTTTCTTGCTTTATATATCGGACAGAGTTTCCATTACTTAACCCCTTTTTTTAAAAAAATTTATTCAAGTATGTGAGGAGAAAAAATATGAACACAGCTCAGCCAATCCGCTCAGAACAGGAACTGAAAGATTTTATGAACTTTTACGAACAGGTACAGTATCATCCGAGAAATCAACTGCTGCTTACGATGGGGCTGAATACCGCATTAAGAATTTCGGATCTTCTTTCTTTACAGTGGAAGCAGGTATATGACTTAGAAAACCGGAGCGTAAGAGAACATCTGCTTCTTGTGGAGGCAAAGACCGGAAAAGCATCGAATATTTATCTGAATGAAAAAATAACTGTCCAGTTGCAAAAGTATTATCAGTTTTTAGCGTCTGGACGCAGTTTCAAAATCAGTGGGGATGCGTATCTTTTCTGTGGAAAAGACGCAGATCCAATCTCAAGGGTACAGGCTTACCGGATTATCCGCAAGGCGGCAGAAAACAGCGGTCTAAGCGGCGTGATCAGCCCACATTCCTTACGGAAAACATTTGGATATTATGCGTGGAAGCAGGGAGTCCCACCGGTACTTCTCATGGAGATTTACCATCATTCCTCTTTTGACATCACCAAACGTTATCTTGGGATCGAGCAGGATGACAGGGACGAGGTTTTCCGCAAAATCTGTTTATAAAGGACAGGATTTTCTTTCCAATAAAATATCTGAACAATATGCATTGTGATCAATGTAGCTTCATGATTCCGGAACGCAAAACAGAGGTAACACAATATACAATGTGTTACCGGTATCTGAAACGGATGGAGTACCGTTTTTAATATACGCAGTATTTATGGAAAAATACAAAGTCACATGGAGGTTACAATGCTTAAATTATCTTTAAAACCGGGAGAATACATTGATATAGGAGAAAATATCCGTGTCGTTTTTTCCGGTGGTTCTGCAAATAACATTCATCTTCTTGTAGACGCACCACGCGAATACAATATTGTGCGCAGTAATTCCATGAAGCAGAAGGACAAAAAAGAATACTATCGTGAGCAGACAATCTCTGAGGAAGCAAAGCGTGAGATTGCAGAAATCTTAATGCGTGAGAAGCACGCAGCTTCTGAGATAACGGACAGACCGGCTGCAAAAAAAGCCATTTACACAGTCAGCCACAGACGGTAATAATGCCATGCTAACCTAGGGGCGTGGTTTATTATACAGGCACTTTGTGCCAAAATCCTGATTTTTTTCAGGGAAAAGGGAATGGAATCCCGAAAATAAAAATTATTTTAGCGGCAGAATGACCGCAACACACGGAGGTAAAAATTATGGTAGTACAACACAACTTACAGGCAATGAACGCCAACAGAATGTTAAACGTTACAACAGGACAGCAGGCAAAATCCACAGAGAAGTTATCTTCCGGTTACAAGATCAACCGTGCAGCAGATGACGCAGCAGGATTAACCATTTCTGAGAAAATGAGAAAACAGATCCGTGGTCTTGATCAGGCTTCCACAAACGCTCAGGATGGTGTTTCTTCTGTACAGACAGCAGAGGGCGCTTTGACAGAAGTTCACTCTATGTTACAGAGAATGAACGAGTTAGCAGTTCAGGCAGCTAACGGAACAAATGCTGAATCTGACCGTCAGGCAATCCAGGATGAGATCGATCAGTTAACAACTGAGATCGACCGTGTTGCTGAGACAACAAAATTCAACGAAATCTATTTGTTAAAGGGAGATTCCGAGGGTGGTACAAAAACAGAAAAGCTTGCTGCTCATGATGCAGGATTAGCAGGAACATTAGTTGATAATGGTGATACAGCTACCTTTACTGCAAAGGCTTTAAAACATGGCGAAGAGATTAATATTGCTGGAAAATCTTATACGGTAGATGGTGTAACAAAACCTACTAACAATAGTATTGCACAGGGTACAACGGGTGCAGCTGGTGCTAAAGGCACATATACTTTCGCATTAGCAGGCATGCAGGCAGATCTTAATGGTAAAGCTACATTTACTATTGACGGAAAAGACTATACAATTGATGTGGCAAAAGATGATGATGCAACAGCTATTGGAACTAAGCTTGCAACAGCACTTAATGGCAAGATTGATGATGGATTAGGAACTAAATATGCTGTTACAAACAATGCAGGTACTCTTACGTTTGAGGCAGGTACAGCAGGAGCAAATAATAAAGCAATCACAGGTGCGTACAAGCCATTAGAAAATGGAACAACGGTAACAGATATTTATAATAAGATGAAAGATGAGTTAGCAACAGCCAGCAGCATTGGAACAGATACAGCTGCAACTGTTACAAACAATAATGACGGAACTTTCACTATCACAAAAGGTTCTGTTTCCGTTGCTGAGAGCTTATCCTTCAATCTTCATGTAGGAGCAGATGCAGATTTAACAAACAAGATCAATGTAAATATCGAAACAATGAATTCTGCATATCTTGGAATTAAAAACTTAAATGTAACTGATAAAACAGGTACAGCAGCTACCTATGCAGTAGACGCAATCGCAGACGCAGTAGCCAAAGTTTCTTCCCAGCGTTCCGCTCTCGGTGCTGTTCAGAACAGATTAGAGCATACGATCGACAACTTAGATAACGTTGTTGAGAATACAACATCCGCTGAATCCCGTATCCGTGATACAGATATGGCTGAAGAGATGGTTAACTACAGCAAGAACAACATTCTTGCACAGGCAGGTCAGTCTATGCTTGCACAGGCTAATCAGTCTACTCAGGGAGTGCTTTCTCTGTTACAGTAATTTGTGTAAAATTGTACAAAAAAGAAGCTCGCAGTTTTGCGGGCTTCTTTTACTAAGCTATTGCTGTAGCTTTTTTAATTCATCGATTGACAGACCGGTAGCACGAGAAATATTCTCTAAAGACAGTAGGTTAAGTTCCAATAGATGACGTGCAGTATTTCGAATGCCACTTTTTTCGCCAGCTTCATACTCCGCTTTCCGAAGTTTCTTTTCTTCCTCTTCCTTGTTATATTCGAATATACTCATTCTGATAATCTCCCACATGGTTTTTAAATTAAAATCTGCAAGAAGAATCTTTTTTATATCCACTAAGCTACTGTTGGAGCTCCTTCAATTCATCGATTGACAGACCGGTAGCACGAGAAATATTCTCTAAAGACAGCAGATTAAGTTCCAATAGATGACGCGCAGTGTTAAGGACGCCCTTTTGAATTCCACTTTTTTCACCAGCTTCAACGCCAGCTTCATACTCCGCTTTCCGAAGTTTCTTTTCTTCTTCTTCCTTGTCATACTCAAATATACTCATACTGATAACCTCCGCGCGGTTCTTTCGAAGAAAATCCGCAAGAATATTTTCTTTGATACATTCATCAACAGCACGTTCCACCGCCTCGTTCAGAGACAGGTCGGCTGTGTATTTTCGCACTTTTGCAACATATTGCGCATATTCCCTTAGCGTTTTGCAATGCTCTATAAGAAGGGCATTGTGACCTTCATTGATATTTAAGACAGTTACGATCAGCTCCAGTTTTGGCTCACCCGACAGATGTTCAAAAGCAGAGGAAAGTCTGTGTTCAAAAACATCGCAAACCGGATCAGAACCATTATAAAACTCAATGAAATTTGGAGCAGGTATCTTTTGCAGGCTGGATGAGTATAAAGATTTTTTATCCAGCAGCTTCTGGTATTCATTGCTGATATAAAATAAATCACGAAGAGGCATATTTGGGTTATAAGTTGACTGATGTTCATACAGATACAAATTGGTATCAATAATAAATGCCAGATCGTTTTTCATTCCCATATAGATAGCGTTTTCCAAAGTAACAATCTCTAAATCATCCGGATTCGTATAGTCTCTGCTGTTTACTGCATTGTAAAGCGAGAGCAGATTCTTTTTGTCTGAAAATAACATCCGGAAAACAGTATCTTTGTAGTTGCGATTTGCAGAAACTGCTCCTGCTGTAGTTGATTTGTAACGATCTTGTGGTCGCATTGCCATAGGCTTTCCTCCTTATCACGGTGGACGGCAGATGCACATAAATGCATCGTGCCTCCGGCAGGAGAATAGAGCATTGTAAAAATAGTTTTCATCCGTCTCCTGCTTTTAAATTGGTAAATGGGTAATAAAAGCATAGATACGAAATGAACTGCCCCGGTCATTGTCGGTTGACCGAAAGCTTTCTAGATTACAGATGACTCTTAAGCCACGAAGATTTTGTAAAATATGCTTTGAAATATTGTATCATACCAACATCAGAAAATGCAATGGAGAAAATAGTAAAATTTTAAATATTATGAGTACTAAAAAAATGAATAAAAGCATTCATTCAAATCTCCGCAACAGTAGCCCAAACAGAAGAATCATGCTACAATGAACCAAGGAAGATAAAAACAGCAGTAATGCCATAGAATAACGAAGGAGATCATCAGCCATGGACATAAATATTTTATACGAGGATGAGGAGGTTATCGTCTGTGAAAAACCGGCTGGGGTTGCGGCGCAGACAAAACGGTTAGGACAGGCGGACATGGAAAGCCTTCTGAAAAATTACCGGGCAGGAAAGGGAGAACAGCCGTATATCGGGGTGGTACACAGGCTGGATCAGCCGGTGCGCGGAGTGATGGTTTTTGCCAAAACAAAAGAGGCTGCGGCAGATTTAAGCCGCCAGGTGCAGACAAGAATGGCAGATAAATTCTATTATGCAGTGACAGACGGTGTGCCGGAACAGAAAAAAGGTACATTGGAAGATTACCTGCTCCGGGATGGAAAAACAAACACTTCAAAAGTGGTATCTAAAAGTACGGAGGGCGCAAAGTCAGCAAGGCTGGACTATGAAGTGACCGCACAGAATAAAACGAACGCCATTCTCCGGATCCAATTAGACACCGGAAGGCATCATCAGATCCGGGTGCAGTTAGCAAATGCTGGAATCCCGATCGTTGGGGATGCGAAGTATAATTTTAAAGAGACAATGACACGGAGTGGAAAAGGTCTTTTACTCTGCTCTTATAAAATCGGATTTAAACATCCAAAGACACATAAAAAAATGGAGTTCGAAATCAGAAATCCATTTCTCATCTGAGACAGAAACGCAGGAGTTACAAAGGACTTCTGAGTTTTTTTTCTCACAAAAAGAAAAATAGACAGTCATGTCTCTGAAAGTAAGAGGTAAATCGTTACTGGAACGAAGTATGAGTGAACAGTAACGAAAAATAGAATAAAATCACGAAAAATGTCGAAAATAGAGTGGTAAAATAAGCATAATGTGCTAAAATACAAATAGGATTTAAAATTGGGTTCATAAAATAAAAAAGATGTAGTGGGAGGTATGGGTATGAACAATATTAAGGTGAGAACAAAATTAGTCATTGTAATGGTGATTGCACTGATCGCACTGGCACTATGCGCCGTCATTTCCAACACAAGCCTGTCAGGACTTGGAAATAATGCGTTAGACATTATCGAGAATGATATGCGTTCCTCGTATGATGAACAGATCAAGGCACAGGTAGATAATGTAATATCTCTTTGCCAGAGCATTTACAATCGGTATGAAAAAGGTGAATATACCTTAGACGAGGCAGAAAAACTTGCAGCAGACCAGATTCGTGATCTGCGTTACGGCAATAATGGATATTTCTGGGTAGATACCTATGATGGGACAAACGTAGTCCTTCTCGGCAATGACACAGAGGGAACAAATCGTATGGATGCAGTGGACACCAATGGATTTGCGTATATGCAGGCAATCATCAACGCAGGAAAGCAGGAAGACGGCGGTTTTACGGATTATGTATTCCCGAGAGAGGGGGAGACGGAGTCTTCTCCAAAACGTGCTTACAGCAAGGCATTTGAGCCATTTGGCTGGGTACTTGGAACCGGAAATTACACGGACGATATTGATGATGATGTATTGGATGTCAAAAATGAATTTTCTTCCTATGAATCCAACAGCAGAATGGCGATCATCGGAATCGCTGTTGTCATGGAAGTAATTTTAATTTCAGTTCTGACACTGATCACAGTCAGCATTGTGAAACCATTGAAAAAGAGCCTTGCCCACATTGAAGAGATAGCGCAGGGGGATTTTTCAAAAGAATTTGAACAGGATCTGTTAAAGAGAAAAGATGATTTTGGACAACTGGCAGATTCGCTTGAGAAAATGCGCTCTGAGATGAAGGAACTGATTGGAGAGGTGAAATCAGAAGCATTAGAGATCACCGGCATGGTGCAGGAGATTGATACGAGTCTTCAGGCGTTAGATGATCAGATTGAAAATGTATCTGCGACAACGGAGGAGCTTGCGGCAGGTATGGAGGAGACAGCGGCATCTTCGGAAGAGATAAATGCAATGTCACATGAGATTGAGAGCGCTGCGAAGAGTATTGCAGAGAGATCTCAGGATGGCGCTAACGAGGCAGATGAGATCAGGGAACGTGCTGTGAAAATCAAAAAAGATACAGACGAAAATGACAGACGTACCAGATCGATTCATGAGGAGATTAATGAGAGCCTGACCAAAGCACTCGAAGATATTAAGGTTGTGGATCAGATCAATGTTCTTGCCAAATCAATCATGGATATTACCGGACAGACGAACCTTCTGGCTTTGAATGCATCCATTGAGGCTGCCAGGGCGGGAGAGGCAGGAAAAGGATTTGCGGTTGTTGCAGATGAGATCCGTGTATTGGCAGAGCAGTCAAAAGCCGCAGTTGCCCATATTCAGGAAGTGACTGGCAATGTGACCGCAGCCGTTGAGAATCTTGCAAATGATGCAGAGAGGCTGCTGGAGTTTGTCGGAAATGATGTTGTGGAGAGTCTTGGAGGATTTGCAGAAATGGCAAATTCCTATAACAGTGATGCTGCCAATGTAGATTCTCTTGTAACGGACTTCTCGGCATCATCGGAGCAGCTGCTCGCATCCATTAACGGAGTGATGGATGCTATCTCCGATGTCAGCAAGACTGCGACAGAGGGAGCTACCGGAACAACGGATATTGCTGAAAAAGTAGGAAACGTTGTGCAGGAGGCAGAGGCAATTAAACAGAAGGCAGAGACAACCTATCATTCTGCTGAAAAACTACAGAAAAATGTGGAACGTTTTATTGTATAACCGGTAATGGATATAGAATGTGACAAAACAGCAAGCGTTTTTTTGGAGCAAAAGGGGATCGTATGATAGAAAAGTATTATAATGGGGTTATCGAACAGGTCGCAGGAGGAATCGGAAATGTAGAACATAACAGTATCCTTGTGCGGTATAGCAATGATTTTTCTATATGGGATTTAGAGAGTGTCAATCATTATAAGGACCAGACAGATATCTTTTTTACCTGTCATGAGTTTTCTTATAACAAGATCGCAGAGGCTTATGAACCATATCTGGGACTGATCCGGCAGATGTTCCATAAGTATTGCAGCGGCACATTGGAAGAGTTTATGGAAGAATGTGATGTCTACAAGCTTCAGAGACCTGTGTTTGAAAGTTATTTTGAAAAGGGATTTTGCGAGAGAACGGAACAGATCCTGATCGATGAGGTAGAGTATGAGCAGGAACGTATGCGCAATTCGATCGTGACGATGCTTCAGAAATTATCAGAGATCCGTCCGGTCGTCATTGTGTTGAACCGTTTCCAGCTTGCTTCGAAAAGCACCATGCAGCTTTCCAACAGCCTGCTTCAGGTGAAGAATAAAAATATCGGCATTGTCTTGGGAGTCAATGATGTGCAGTCGATTCCGGAATTTGCACATGAAGAGTGGGATGCGATCTGTGAGAGTATGGATGACCGGAACATGGTGTACCATATCGGAAATGCAGGCAGGAACATGGAACCGGATGTCATGGACTATTACTCTGATTATGAGAGTGACGATGGCTATCGGAAACTGAATAATCTGGTATACTTTCTGGATTTTGATCAGGCAAACCATCATCTGAGCAAGATTGAGCGCCGGATCAAGTTTGATAACTTTACGATTTCTGAGAAAAAGCATTATCAGCTTTTGCTGTTACAGATTATGGTGTCGGTGTTGCAAAGAGATATTGCGAAGGCTCTGGAATCCTGCGAAGATCTGGAAAAACTGCAGGATCAGGAGAAAGAGGGAGCATTTTATTATAATTTCTGGATGGCAACTTCTTACATGTATCTTGGAAAGTTAGAGGAAGCCATGATTTATGTACAGAAGGCAAAGGAGTGCGGAGAAGCGCTGGGGGATGATTTTTTAGTGTTCCGTGCAGAACTTTTAAAAGCGCAGAACCAGATGTCCGGCTGGTGCAATATTTTCTTCTGTGCCCAGGATATTGAGATCAGCGATAAACTGATCGAGAAGCTGAATGCGTACCATTACAAAAATCATCTGGCGCATATTTATATTTATGCATACGACAATAAACCGGAGATCGTGGCAAAAGCGTACCGGTCGGAAGCATTTCTGATTTATTTTTCCAAGGGCGTTGCGCTTGCAAAAGAGATTGGCAATGAGCAGCTTATCAGCATTGCATATCGGAAAAATATCATGATAGCATCCACAAATGGCGAGTACGAAGTTTCCCTGTTATATTCGATCCGTACCTATGAGGCGATGAAAGATGTTGACAGCGTGGAGGGCGGAAGGATCTATTCCGGTATTGCGTATAATTTATGTGCAATGGGAGAAAATGAGAGAGCCCAGAGCTATTACAACAAGGCAATTAAGATATTATGTAAACTGAGAAAGCCGGAGGATATTGCAGAAGTACATTATAATATGTCATTGAACTGCGTTATGCTGGGGCAGTATGACAAGGCGCAGGAATACCTGACACAGTGTATGAAAGCGATCGAAAAGCTGCATCTGAACAGTCTGCGTGTCTGCAACCTGTCCAAACTGTATGGATTGTTTGCTCTGGTTTCCATTTTACAGGGAAACCGTTTTAACTGTGAGAGGTATCTGTATAGCTGCCGCCAGTTTTTGAATTATATTTTCGAGAAGGAAAAGACAGAAAACAACCTCGCCACTGTGCATGACTACGCAAAGGCAGATGATGATATGTTCCTCTATACGTTTTCCAAGGCATTATTAGCACAGCATGACGGAGACAACGAGGAGGCGCTAAAATTATATGAGCAGGCAGATATTTATTTAAAGAGAGCAGAGGGAAACCAGTTTTTCTGTTATGTGCTGTTCCGAAGGAACAGGATGGAATGCTTCAGGAATGCAGGAAAAGAGATCCTTTATGAGCAGGAAGAGTTTATTTTAAAACAGTATGAAGAGACACATCGTATCATGTTCCATGAGTACGCGGAGGATATGAAAGATCTTCTGCCACCGGTAGATGACGACTGTGAGGAATTATCAACCAGGGAAATCGAGGATCTGTTAAAGCAGGAGAGCGTGGAGCGGGCATATAAGAGTAAGAAAGAACAGCTCGACTTTATTTCTATCTGGCAGAAACTGATCGATGTAAATGGTATCACTGCAAAAGAGATGCTCAATATGGTCATGAAGACATTTTTAAATCATTTTGACGTCGACCGGGCAGTCTATATCCGCTATAGCGAGAGGGTGCCGCAGGTACTTTACAATGACACAGAGAAAGAGATGACGCCGGAGATCATGAAGATCATGGAAAAATCCATGCGGAAAAATGCGGGTGGATTTGTGATCTCCAAGATCAGCAGCAATTATTCTGAACATCAGGATATCACATCGATTTTTGGTGATGAAGATGTGTGTTCTATGGTGGCGATCCCATTTTTTAACAACGCAAAAATCGAGAATATTGTCATCACCTATGTGCTGATGAAGGATAACTGGCATTCCTCGGTGAACCGTTATATGCTTGATGAGGACGATCTGAACTTTTATCAGCTTCTGTTCCGTGAGGTGCGTTACGCATTGAACAGGCTTGATGCCTATGACAAGATTTATGAGATGAATACAAAACTGTATATGTCGGCAGTTACAGACCAGCTGACAGGGTGCTATAACCGTGAAGGGTTCTACCGCAAATTAGACGCACTTCTGAAAGAGATCGCAGGGGAAAAAAGAAAACCAAAGCTGGGAGTGATGTTTATTGACCTGGACAATTTCAAACACTATAATGATACGTACGGACATGATGTGGGCGATTTCGTTCTGATCAAAATGGCTGATATTTTTACGGAAGTCTGTGGAAAAGATGGTTTTGTGTGCCGTTATGGCGGGGATGAGTTCCTGATCTTCCTTTATACAGATGACAGGGATATTTTCAAAGAAAAGGCAGAGCGTATCTATCAGATTATTGATGAGGCAGACGGATTTTCGGCGGAGATCAGTGAAAAACTCGGACAGTCATTCTCAATCGATAAACAGCATCAGATCTCCTGCTCCATCGGTATTGCAGCCGGAGACCATATCTGTACGGAAAATGATATGACAGAGATGATCAAGAGGGCGGATGATCTGTTATATTCGATCAAAACAACGACAAAAGGAACCTATCGTATATGAAAATCGTTTTACCTGAGAAAGTAACTTATATTATTGACACACTGACACAGCATGGCTTTGAGGCCTATGCTGTAGGTGGGTGCGTCCGTGATACGATGTTAGGACGGATTCCTATGGACTGGGACATCACGACATCAGCAAAACCGGAACAGGTAAAAGAGTTATTCCGACATACCATAGATACTGGGATCCAGCATGGAACGGTTACCGTGATGCTTGAACATGAGGGATTCGAGGTGACCACATACCGTATAGACGGGGAATATGAGGATGCAAGGCATCCTAAGGAGGTACAGTTTACTTCCAATCTGTTAGAAGATCTGAAGCGCCGCGATTTTACGATCAATGCTATGGCTTACAATGATAAGGATGGGCTGGTCGATGCGTTTGATGGTGTGGGAGATTTAGAGCGCGGTGTGATCCGGTGCGTGGGAGCTGCTGTGGAGCGTTTTACGGAGGACGCGCTTCGTATGCTGCGTGCAGTGCGGTTTGGAGCGCAACTTGGCTTCTCTATTGAAGATGAGACAAGAGAGGCGATTGTTTCCCTGGCACCAAACATTGCAAAAGTGAGTGCAGAACGTATTCAGATCGAAATGGTAAAACTTCTCACGTCCGGACATCCGGAACTGCTGCGCACGGCCTATGAGACAGGACTTACCGCAGTTTTTCTGCCGGAATTGGACGAGATGAT
>OGNZ01000602.1_pt1 | contig 23735 bp, 17 predicted proteins | sample 1573601 | NCBI WGS metagenome assembly OGNZ01 (sample SAMEA2582009, study PRJEB24529) | metagenome | biome: Human gut stool | place: China | collected 2011
AATAACTTTTTCATTGTGTGTCTAATTTTTAAGATTAATTAATTAATTGTTATTTATTTGTTTTAATTGTCTTCCAGTCTGTTGTGCTTTCCATTACAATGCGGAGAGAGCGGGATTCGAACCCGCGAAACACTTTTGGCGTTTACACGCTTTCCAGGCGTGCCTCTTCAACCACTCGAGCATCTCTCCTTTTCGGGCGACACAATACTATCTTTTTTAAAATCGGGTGCAAATTACAAAGAAAATCGGGAACTGCAAGCGATTTCAGCTACAAATGTATTCTTTTTTTTCGTCTTACGTAGAATTAGCCCTGCCAATATTTAAATTACCTATCAAAATTAATAAACTTTAAAAACTTATTCAGCCATTTTGAACACTTTTAAAGCATTATTGGCAGTAATTCTATCCACATCTTTAAAATCCAGACCATAGATTTCGGCAAGTTTCATCGCTACATTCTTTATATAAGAAGACTCGTTCCGTTTTCCCCTGAAAGGCACAGGAGCCAAATAAGGAGAATCCGTTTCAAGAACGATTCTGTCTAAGGGGATATGAGGTAAGACCTCAGCCAGACTACTCTTCTTGAATGTAACGACTCCATTGATCCCAAAGAAAAAACGAGCATACTCTAAAACCTGCCCTGCTTCCTCCAGCGTACCCGTAAAACTATGAAAGATACCGCTTAACTCAGTTTTTTTATAAGGTTCCATCACTTCAAACAACTCCGGAAAAGCTTCACGGCAATGCAACACCAAAGGCAGATGATATTCCAATGCCCATTGAATCTGTATATCCAACGCCTTCTGTTGTTCTTTCAAATATGTCTTATCCCAATACAAATCCATTCCCACCTCACCTACAGCCACAAAAGGATGTTCACCGGAAAGCAGCTTTTTCATCTCATAAATACGGAATAACGAATCAGCCCCAACAGAAGTCGGATGAAATCCAATCATAGGAAAACAATACCCCTTATATGCCGTACAGACATTCAACATCGCTTCCACCGTGGTGTCATCAATATTGGGCATAAAGACTTTAGACACTCCGGAATCCCGAGCACGTTCTATCACAGCCGGCAAATCCTCATCAAACTCCTCAACAAACAAATGAGAATGCGTGTCAATCATATTATACTTTTCTATTCATTAAATGACAAACAAAAGACTTCAGCTCTTCTTTTCTTTCAGAAGGCACAGCCATACTTTCCAACAACGAAAGCCCCTCGACATAATAAGCGTTAATCTTTTCTTCACAAATTCCGCCGATGCCTATCTTATCATAAAGAGCTGTTACAGCTTTTATCTTTTCTTCCGGACAAAAAGCAGTAGAAGCTATCCATTTTTCCAACTCCTTCCGTTGTATCCCATCTGCCAAAGCCAACGCATTGATCAGCATAAAAGTCTTCTTATTGCATAAAATATCTCCACCTATATTTTTTCCAAACACTTTCGAATCCCCATACACATCCAGATAATCATCCTGTAACTGGAATGCCAATCCCATTTTGATACCGAAATCGTATAATTTGCGGGCATCATCTTCCGAAGCCCCCCCTAATACAGCACCAATTTTTAACGCAGCAGACAAAAGTACCGATGTCTTTAAACGAATCATCTCCATATATTCGGGAACAGTAACATCATTCCGGGTTTCAAATTCCATATCCCACTGCTGTCCTTCACAAATTTCCAAAGCAGTCTGACTGAAAATATCCATCACTTGCTTCAAATAACGCTCCGGACAATTGTTCATCAGCCGATAAGCCAACACCAGCATGGCATCCCCCGAAAGAATAGCCGTATTCTCATCCCAAACCTTATGCACGGTAGGCTTGTTTCTGCGCATATCCGCACAATCCATCAAATCATCATGCAACAATGTATAATTATGATAAGTCTCTATACCTGCCGCTTGTGGTAAAATATCATCCACATTCTCTTTGTAAAGCTGATAGGAAAGCAACATCAAAACAGGACGGATACGTTTACCGCCTAATGACAAGACATACTCTATAGGAGCATACAATCCTTTTGGTTCGCGCACATAAGGCATCGTAGCAAGATAAGTATTTACCTTTTCCAATAACTGGTCTGCAGAAAAAGCCATAAATTATTTTGATTAAGGGGTTCTAGAAAAAGAGGCTGCTTTTTAAAGGCAGCCTCTTAATTAAGATATTAAAGTATTTTATTACTGTAATTTGAAAGTTACAGGCACTGTATATTTCACACGTACAGCTTTACCACGCTGTTTGCCAGGTTTCCATTTCGGCATGGTCTTGATTACACGGAGTGCTTCCTTATCCAAGTAGGGGTCTACACTACGCACAACCACCGGGTCAACGATAGAACCGTCCTTATTAACGACAAACTGAACGATAACCTTACCTTGCACACCGTTTTCCTGAGAAATAGTGGGGTATTTAATATTCTTACCCAAGAACTTCAAACATTCAGCCATACCTCCGGGGAATTCAGGCATTTCCTCTACAACTTGGAATATCTGCTGTTCTTCAGGTTCTTCTTCTTCCACTTCTACCGGAACATATTTAACTTCCACAGCCTGACCTGTTTCTTCAGAAGCCTGAATGGCAGTTTCTTCTACTTTAGCATCGTTTTCAACGATCTGAAGCACTTCTTCTACCTTAGGAGCTTCGGGAGGAGGAGGAGCTTGTTTTTGTTCCTGTTCCGTAATAGGGATAATTTCTTCTTCAAATACGACATCGGTTATACCTGTTTCCGTAGTCACTTGCTTGTCGCGATCAGTCCATTCGAAAGCTACAAACATGAGAGCAAGGATAAACACATAACCGATAAGCAGCCAGGTACTCTTTTTACCTTCGAGATCTGCTTTAGGCGATTTTTTAACTTCCATAAATTGTGTTTTAAAATTAAGTGTTTCTCACTGAGGGCAAATGTAACACAAATCTTTTAAATAAAAAGTATTTTCACATGAAAAATATGCTAATTCATTTTATTTTCATCCGATTTCATAGACATACACCCAACTTTTATCTATCTTTGAAGCGTTTTTAGTAGTCACCTATACATTAATTATATATGAAAAAAATAACTATTGCCATTGACGGTTTTTCATCATGTGGAAAAAGCACTATGGCCAAAGACTTGGCACGTGAAATAGGATATATCTATATTGATAGCGGTGCCATGTATCGTGCTGTTACATTATATAGCCTGCAGAAAGGGTTCTTTACGGAAAGAGGCATCGACACCGAAGCGTTAAAAACAGCGATGCCCGATATACATATTTCATTCCGGTTGAATCCGGAAACACAACGTCCCATGACTTTTCTGAACGATACAAATGTAGAGGATGCCATCCGCAGCATGGAGGTTTCTTCTCATGTAAGCCCTATCGCCGCCTTGGGCTTTGTACGTGAGGCTTTGGTAAAACAACAACAGGAAATGGGAAAGGCCAAAGGAATTGTCATGGACGGAAGGGACATTGGAACCGTTGTTTTCCCCGATGCCGAACTGAAAATATTTGTAACCGCCTCGGCTGCCATACGTGCACAGCGCCGTTATGATGAATTAAGAAGTAAAGGGCAAGAGGCCTCTTATGAAAAAATTCTGGAAAATGTGGAAGAGCGTGACCGTATAGACCAAACCCGTGAAGTCAGCCCGTTACGGCAAGCGGATGACGCTATCTTGTTGGACAACAGCCACATGAGCATTGCCGAACAGAAAAAGTGGCTGACCGAAAAATTTCAAGCAGCGATAAATGGTTAACATAGAGATAGACGAAGGATCTGGGTTCTGCTTCGGAGTCACCACAGCTATCCGTAAAGCAGAAGAAGAACTGGCAAAAGGAAACACTCTTTATTGTCTGGGAGACATTGTACACAACGGACAGGAATGTGAACGCCTAAAAAAAATGGGGCTTATCACAATAAACCACGAAGAGTTTGCCCAATTACACGATGCCAAAGTACTGTTACGTGCACATGGAGAACCTCCTGAAACATACGCTATAGCCCGTACCAACAACATCGAGATCATTGACGCCACCTGTCCAGTAGTATTACGTCTTCAAAAGCGCATCAAACAGGAGTATGATAATGTTCCGGCAAGTCAAGACACACAAATCGTGATTTATGGCAAAAACGGTCATGCCGAAGTACTGGGGCTGGTAGGCCAAACTCATGGAAAAGCAATTGTCATAGAAACACCTGCTGAAGCTGCTCATTTAGACTTCACTAAAGACATACGCTTGTACTCCCAGACAACCAAGTCTTTGGAAGAATTCTGGCAAATCATAGAATATATCAAGGAGCATATCTCACCCGATGCCACTTTTGAATATTACGACACAATCTGCCGGCAAGTGGCCAACCGGATGCCTAACATCCGCAAATTTGCAGCAGCGCATGATCTGATCTTTTTTGTCTGCGGACGAAAAAGTTCAAACGGAAAGATCTTATATCAAGAATGCAAAAAGATCAATCCGAATTCATACCTCATTGACCAGCCGGAAGAAATAGACCGGAACTTGCTCGAGAACGTCCGTTCCATCGGCATTTGTGGAGCAACTTCCACCCCCAAATGGTTGATGGAAGAATGTAAAAAAGCAATCTTAAACGAAAAATAGACCAATAAAAAATAGAAAATTATCGTTGTCCAACTGATAATTTGTTAACTTTGCGACATAAAAATATTAAAATGGGTATTTATGGGAACGATTAAAAGTATTGGTATTTTAACCTCTGGAGGAGATGCTCCGGGAATGAATGCTGCCATTCGTGCAGTCACACGTTCTGCCATCTATAACGGCTTGAAAGTATATGGCATTTATAGAGGATACAAAGGATTGGTAACAGATGAAATTCAGGAATTCAAAAGCCAAAATGTTAGTAACATCATACAAATGGGAGGTACCATTCTGAAGACCGCCCGTTGCAAAGAATTCACGACACCCGAAGGACGGGCACAAGCTTACGAAAATATGAAAAAGCACGAGATTGATGCTTTGGTCATTATCGGCGGTGACGGTTCGTTGACCGGTGCACGTATCTTTGCTCAGGAATTTGATGTGCCTTGTATCGGTCTGCCCGGAACGATTGACAACGACCTGTATGGAACCGACACCACCATCGGCTATGATACAGCTTTGAACACAATTTTGGATGCAGTAGATAAAATCCGTGATACGGCAACTTCTCACGAACGCTTATTTTTTGTTGAAGTGATGGGACGTGATGCAGGTTTCCTGGCATTGAACGGCGCTATTGCCGCAGGTGCAGAAGCAGCTATCATTCCGGAATTCAGCACAGAAGTTGACCAATTGGAAGAATTCATCGAACATGGTTTCCGCAAATCCAAGAGCAGTAGTATCGTATTAGTAGCCGAAAGCGAACTGACCGGGGGTGCAATGCACTATGCCGAACGTGTGAAAAACGAATATCCGCAATACGATGTGCGTGTAACGATATTAGGACATTTGCAACGTGGCGGACGCCCCACAGCGCATGACCGAATTATTGCCAGCCGTATGGGAGTGGCCAGCATCCAAGCACTATTGGAAGGACAACGTAATGTAATGATTGGTATTGATGATGATAAGATTGTTTATGTACCTTTCGCTAAAGCTATAAAGAACGACAAGCCTATAGACAGAGAATTGGTGAACGTACTTCATGAACTTTCTATCTAATTTTTATCCACCACAGACAATAAAAAAAACGCAGATTTAATGAATAATCATAATCTGCGTTTTTTGTTTTGCCTGTTGGTAGCAAAACCTTATTTCAAGGTTGAGAAATAAGCATCCAATAACTTTTTGGCAGCAACAAACGAAGTCAGTTTGCCATTCAGCACCTCTTCCTCTTTTGCAGCCAACATAGAAATTATCTTTTCATTATTATAGAAACTATCACGCAAATGCTCGTTGATAGACTCATACATCCAATACTTGGCCTGTTCATTTCTGCGATATTCAAAATAACCATTCGCTTTCACAAAAGCGAAGTATTCATAGATCATATCCCAGATTTCTTTAATTCCAATACCATAAAAGCCGGAATACGTCATTACTTTAGGACTCCAGCCCGAATCAGGAGCAGGAAACAAATGTAAAGCATTGCGGAAATGACTGGCAGCCAGTTTTGCTTTCTCAATATTGCTGCCGTCAGCTTTATTGATAACGATTCCATCCGCCATTTCCATGATACCTCTCTTAATCCCCTGCAATTCATCACCAGTACCGGCCAGTTGGATCAGCAAAAAGAAATCCACCATAGAATGCACTGCTGTTTCGCTCTGCCCTACTCCAACCGTTTCAACAAAAATTTTATCAAAGCCCGCCGCCTCACAAAGTATGATCGTTTCACGAGTCTTACGAGCTACTCCTCCCAACGAACCTGCTGACGGACTAGGCCGTATAAAAGACTTCGGATGGACAGATAGTTTCTCCATGCGGGTCTTATCTCCCAAAATACTGCCTTTAGAACGCTCACTACTGGGATCAATAGCTAAAACAGCTAATTTTCCTCCCTTCTCAAGCACATGCAATCCAAATACATCAATAGATGTACTCTTGCCGGCACCGGGCACACCACTGATACCGATTCGCATAGAATTTCCGGAATAAGGCAGACACTTCTCTATCACTTCCTGGGCAATAGCCTGATGTTCCGGTTTTACACTCTCCACCAAAGTAACCGCCTGACTCAATACGGTCACATCACCTTTTACGATGCCTTCTACATATTCACCTACGGAAAACTCACGACGACGAGGTTTTTTACGTAGTTTCAAATAAGGATTCACAATAGATGGTTGCTCAATACCTTTGTTCACTGTCAATCCCTTATATTCTTCACTATTTTCAGGATGTTCCATAGCTATTTTTTTGAGGTTACTTTTACTTTTATAATTATCTTCGGATTGTTAGGATCATTGGTTATCATCAAGACACGCGGAGTACCCTTTACTTTCTTCAAATTTTGACCGAAAGCAGTAATCTTCAACTTGGTAGACGCACCCGGTTTCAAGACACGTTTCTTCAACTGGACCCCCAAAGCAGAATTAAACACCTGCAAATCAAGAATTTCCAGATTAGATTTTCCTACATTCTTAACAATAATCGTATGTGCTTTCTTTTCATCGCTTTTCAGTTCTCCCATCTGCAACTCTTTGGCAGAAAGATGAATGGCAGGCGGATTCAAGCGTTCCTGCTGGCTGATATGCGAGAAATCCGGCAATAATATGGCAGAAACCGGAATTTCATTTTCCTCTCCTACCTTATCTCCCGGAAAACGGGATAGATAAACAGAAGCTGTTGTCAAGCCCAATTTAGGCAGCTTATCCGTATCAAGAGTGATCTTGATTTTACCCGTACGTCCCCTTCCTAATTTTTCCGGAGTTGCAACAGCACTGAGGTAAGGAGGCAAATGCATCAGCACAGGGGTATATAGTTTATCTGACGTATTGGCAACCAACAATTCCATAGTCGGTTTATCACCTTTATTGGCATCCTCAAACTCTATTTCTTCCTTATCCAGACGAATAGCGCCAATTTGAAAAGGATGTGTGAAAGTGTAATTCTTAGGATCGGCTGTTACTTCTCCCCGGATAGCCAGATAAATAGGTTTATTCGAGGCATTGCAATAAATGCCTACGCTCTTCTGAAAACGTCCGATGGCTTTGGCGTCAAAAGTAGAACTGACAATCCCGGTCTTTCCCGGTGCAATCGGTTCTTTGGTCCAATCAGCAACCGTGCAGCCACAAGACGTTGTCACATTAGATATCACTAAAGGTTTATCTCCTTTATTAGTGATTTTAAAGGTTGCCGTCACCGGATTTTTCCATAAAATAGTTCCAAATTCATGCGTTGTCTTATCAAATAATGCTTTGGGTTGTGCCTGTACTCCCAAAGTCACTCCCATTAACAAACTTACTATCAGTATAATATGTTTCATACAATTATTTTATGCTTTTTAGATAGCAAAGATAGACAAAAAACATCCTTTACCCATTTTTTCAGCCTATAATTTATTTTATCTTATGAATAACCTTTATCTTTGTCCCGCATTAAAAATCAGATAAATTATGAAAATAGTAAAACATTACTGGTTCATTGCCATTGCATTGATTGCAATGATAAGTTTCTCTTCATGTGAAAGCGATGAGGAAAGAGGATTTGATATTTCAGGATTATACGGTAAGACTTGGTGGGGCGAAATGGGATTTGAAGATCCATACGGAGAGCCGCTTTACAGTTACATCAGATTCACCTCGGGGGCTTCTCCAGCTCATGGCGTAGGAACAGAAGAGCGTTGCTATTATGATGATGAACTTTATAGGGTATATAAGTTTGACTGGGAAATTCAAAACGGTTGGTTGTATCTATATTATTCAGATGGTTATACATTTATAATTGAATATCCATCCGTTTCAGGCCGCTATTTTTATGGCACGGCTGAAGATGGTTTTGAAATAAGACTAGAATGGGTGGACGGCAGAAGCATAAGAAAAAAGTAAGTTAGCAAGCTAACTTACTTTTTATGAAATCACACAATTAATTCCAGACATCCCGTGTCTTTATTCCACCATCACCCGATATCCTCCCGTATGCCCTCCGAATTCCGGAGCATAAGCAGACTGAACAGTTGCAATTCCGGCCTGATATTCTCCTGTCCGGTTCACATACACCTGATACTCTATCACATAAGTTCCTTTTCTCATCTGATCGATAAAGAACTGAGTCGAAGCATCTTTGGTAGCCTGATAATATCCCAGCCCGTTACCCCAACGGAATCCCGAAACTGCCTGTAACGGTTCCATACAAGCTGCACGGTCATCCTTGATCTGAACAAAATCCATATCACGGTCAGCCTTCACAGTCAAGCGAACGGTAATCTTATCGCCAACTTTCAATGGAACTGATTCATTCAAAGCCTCATCTCCTTTATATAATTGACGGCTGACAGACAATCCGTTTCCCTGCTCACCTATTTGATCCATACTTTCCAGATATTGGGCATAAACGGCTCCCCAACCCATTCCGGCTCCTTCTTTATCCACCCTTACTTTCTTGATATTCATCACATCACCGGACACCGTCTTCTTGATATAACCGATGGCATCATCTGCCGGAGTCCGGATCACTTCTTTACCTAAAGTAATCTCTACTCCTCCTGTATTTGCCAATAAATCCGAAGCTCCTGTAGCCATCAATGCATACACCGCATCAGCCGTGGCAATCGGCGTTTCCCAAGTCTGTGTCTGTTTCTGCTTCAACAGCCAGCGTTTCATTTCATCGATCGCTTTCGTATCTTTTGTTATACGCTGTATAGCTTCCATAGCAGCCACTTCAGTCGGAATTTTATAACTGAACCATGAATATCGGGCTTTAGGAGTATCAAAGTAACGTCCCATTTCATCCGTCACAACAGAATACTCCATCAATGACTGCATAAACAGCCTGGCTTCTGCCACCTTACCGGCCTGCTGCAAGATGATAGCTCCCAACGCCTTTCCATAAATCGTCAGTTCTTTTCCCTCACCGGACAACTTGTCTATGAAATACCGGTTCACCTTTTCATCAACCGGAGCCTTGCCATCCAAAGCACAGATATACAAATACCTGAGAACCTGTTCTGACGGACGGATACCGACAGCCCCTTTCTTTTCAGCTTCTTTCATGGACTTATACTCTTCGGCTGCCTGCTTGCCTAAATACTCGAACCCTTTTTGAATCATAGGCTGCATCCGGCTGTCAGCATCCTGATGAGTCAATGCATTCAGCCGGACAAGCATTTCCATTACCTGAGTAGTTACATAGCGGCTGCCTTGCATACCTTTATACCAACTCCATGCGCCATCGGCATTTTGCAATTCTCCCAGTTTCTCTACAGAAACAGCCAGTTGGCTATTCATTGTATTCAGGTCAAACAAAGTGGCGATACGCTGTTTTTGTTCGGCTTCATTGGTAGCTTCTGCCAGCCAGGGAGTTTCAGCCAGCAGGATATTTTTCAGTTCCTGATTCTTTTGCAGATTGCTCATAAAAGTCTCCTTCGTGCCACTTTGAGCCTTCCAGCTATCAAAGATTTGCTTGATACGGGGATTTTCTTTGACTATACATGCAGCCAATGAATGGGCATAATAAGCGGTAGCCCAGGAAAGAGCATCTTCATTCTGAGGATGAGCCACTACAGGCAAAGCCTGCACGGCATACCAAGCCGGATGGGCAGTAAATTCTACGGTCAACCGTTGTTCGGAAGCCGTTTTGCTATGCTTGTTAAACAGGTTTTCCAAAGAGAAAGTATGCGCACCTTCCCCATTCACGTTCAGAGGAACGGTTTCCGTCACCCACTGTTTGTCTGTCAGAACGGGGATGTAACGCTGTTCTCCATCACTGAAGGTATCTCCATCCGCTACCATCCGGCATGCCATTACCGCATATTTGTCACTCACTTCAAAAGTAAAGTTCACATGCCCGGTTTCTCCTCCCTTCACGTCAAACTTCTGTTTTTGTGAATAGAATACCTTTTCTGTTTCCGGATTGAACAATTCCATGCGGACAGTCCCTTTCACTCCCTTGTCCGACAGGTTCATCAGTGAAGCGGCAATATTCGCTTTATCTCCCACGCGGACAAAGCGGGGCATATTAGGCTGAAGCATAAACTCTTTGCTGGCAGTAGCGGTAGCTTCTATCTTTCCATAATCCACATTCCGGGTATGTGCCAAGCCCATAAACGTCCATCGGGTAAGGCTTTCGGGTAGTACAAAGGAAATACTGACTTCACCTTTTTCATTGGTGCGGAGCTGTGGATAAAAGAATGCCGTTTCCGCAAAGTTTTCACGTATCTGTATATCACCCGTTTCTGCCAGTTCTTCAGAACTGCCCATTTCTACCTTTTCCTGTGCAGACGTTTCTACCATTTCTTCCTGGAGCACCATATCAGTAACAGCCTCCTGGTTCATCACAGCATTTGCGGCACTCCTGCCTCTAATCTTCAAAGCTCCTGCAAGAGTGGCACGAGGACTGCCTCCGTAACCTACCACCATAGCCTCCATTCTTCCTGTAGATGGAATGATCAATTCACTATATTCCAAAGGAACCGCACGGAGCCTCTTCAACGGGAAATCAACATACAAATAAGCATTCCGCATATAGGATGTATTCCAATAAGTCAAAGGAACCACATAATGAAAGTCCACTCCAAAGTCCAACTTATGTGCACTATAGATTTTATCCAGAGAAGCATCATACATAGTAGCCAGCATTTCAGCCTCAGCCGGGCTTCCATCCGGATAAAGTACCGTCAGTTTCCATTCCTCTTGCTGTCCAGGACGGAGTTTGTCACGGAACGTAGTCCATTTCAGCTGCAACTTCTTTTCAGGGGCCGGTTTCATAATCCGTGCATTATGACTGTAAAGTCTGCCATCTTTCACAAATGCCATACTTACCAGAATGCCGTCACCATATTCCTTCTTATAAGGGAAGCGGAAACTGACCACCGAGTCCGAAAGCTCTATACGTTTGCTTTCCAAGCGCTTATTTCCTGCAAATACATCATAAAGCAGATAGACATTCTTTTCGCTGCTACCTATATATACAGTAGCCGGAGATGCTGCATCAAATTCCAGACCATCCTGATAGAACCAATCCGTTATCACGAAAGGCGGACGCTTGTCGTTCAATGAAAACAGAAGGAAATTCTTAGATGCCGTACACTCTCTGCCCTGCGTATCCTTAGCCGAGAGCTTCAAACGATAATTGCCGGAAGGCAGGGCATAAATAGCCTCTGGAACAAAACTCTTGTTGGCTTCCACCGTACCGGTCAATACCTTTCTGCCTTCTTTTTCCTGACCGTCTTTCTGCTCCTCCATTTCGACTACTTGATAAGTAACCGGAGTATCTACCGGCTCACCCGAAAGATTCATGGCTGTCAGTTTTATTTCCAGCTTCTTTTCTTTCACCAAATTATCGGGCAGATTATCCATATTCAGCACCATTGAAGTACTTCCTAAAGGCAATGACAAATTAGCTTGCTGTGTCTCACCTGCACCATCCGTCACATCCGCCTGTATGTTGTACGTATAATACCACAACGGAGATTCTCTCCTGTCCGAGTCTATTTCAAAATGCACCGGAACGCTGAACTTACCATCCGCATCGGTCATTGCCTCTCCCTCCCAACGGGCTGAACCTCTGCCCATAAACCGCCAGACCCAGGCATAGGAACGAGATATATTATAGTGTACCCTGGCATTCTGCACAGGCGCACCGGCAAAAGTCTTTGCCATACCCACCACTTCTATAGAGTCACCCACTTGATACTCCACTTTCACGGGCTCAAACGTGACATCAAAGGTGGGACGTTTATATTCTTCTACCTTAAAACTGACAGAAGTATCGGCCGCACGCAAGCTAAAATAACCGGTCAGGCAAGGAGAGGGCAAAACAAACTGTCCGCTGAACGAGCCAAAACCATTCGTCCGTACTTCCACTTTTCCTGTTTCATTATTATTCGCATCATATAGGGATACCGTATATTTTTTATCCGCAAGCACACGCGTAGAATCCTTTTCCATTTCATAAGCCAAGCCGGATACATATACGGTTTGACCGGGACGGTAAATGGAGCGGTCGGTAAATAATTGCAAAACTTCTTTCCTCTTGCTCTCTTTATAGTAATAATCGTTTTTCCAAAGATTCAAGATGGGCATCGCATTATCAGCCGCCGTATGTGCATTATACCAGTATTTGTTACTATTCAGGAAATCCAGTTTCAAAGTACCCTGTTTATCCGCCTGGTAGGTCTGTTGGGGAGAATAACCTCCCCCCTTCTCCGTATAAATGGTTACTTCCGCCTCAGAAACAGGCTGTCCGCTCACTGCATCTACCACCACCAGTTCCAACGTACCATCCGGCAGAGGACGATAAATGGTCTTTAAAGCGGTGACATTCATTAATGTTCCGTCCGAAACGCCCTTCTTCCCATCGGGCACTGCCTTTAAGAAATAAATTCCCGCTTGAGGAGCCTGTATGGTCAGGGTGGTATCGACATTCAAATAATCTGTAGTAGGTTTCAAAGAAAAATGCTCCTCGCGTTGCAAACGGGCATATTTACTTTCAAAATGGGTGGTTCTGTTCTGCAATACGGCAGAGGTAACGGGTAAATTCACCTTATATAACTGCAAGGTGATGCCGGTAAGGTTTTTATAATTTACTTTCACCGACTGCTGTTCACCCGGATAGGCCGTAGCTATTTCCAGTGAAAGGCTTGCATTCAGAATTTCCTTTTCTATATTCTTCAGTTGGTTGATACCTTCGTAACGGGGGTATCCGGCTATTCCTTCACGAACTATCCGCAAGCGCTCTACCTGATTATTTTGATACTGTAGGAATTGTGCCAAAGCCAGATAAGCTTCAGGGACTGTTTTCACAGCCGGATAAGTATGAATCCACTTCCGAAGTTCCTGTTGGCATACGTCATTCGAGAAGTTTCCGGAAAAATTGCGGTACAGGTAATTCAATGCATCTATCCCGGTCAGCAACCAGCCCTCACGCTCCGTTTCCGTATCATATGCTTTCAGCAAGGACTGATAAGTCTGCATGACAGCTGCCGTCAGGTCACAATCAGAGACGGGAACAAACTGATAAGTAACAAACTGATCCATATCCGTCATATCCGCAGGCAGACTGTTTGTCTGATTTGCTTTAGCAGCCGCCTGCCACCTGTACTGCTGCATGATTTGTATGGCACGACGTGCCAGCAGGTTGTACAGATTATCACGAAAATACCGTTTACTAGCCTCTCCCACTCTCACCATAGGTCTCAATTTCTCGACCGGGATAAGTAATAACCGGTCTTTATCCTTGAGAGAGGCCTGCAAATAACCCAATCCTTTTTTTACGTCGGCAGGCATGGTCATTTCACCCAGAATGGAATACAATATAGCTTTGTCTTCCATACTGCCGGTTTGGGAAGCCCATTGTTCCAAACCATTCATATCTACCTTCAAGCTATCGGGAGTTAAAAGGGAACGGTACTGCATGGCAGTGAGATAGGCTTTCATCATTTGCGGTACATTCTGTTCCGCTTTTGCTTTATCGTAGATTTTCATTGCTTCGGAAATAACCGACTTGGGCAGATCCTTTCGTTCCAATACTTCCAGTTCTTTCCACAAATTGTCATAGGTTTGTGCCTGCATAGGAGCAAATACGCTCATTACCAGTAACACTATCAAAGATAAATAACGAATTTTCATATCTACAATCTTTTAGTTCGTACTAAGTCTTCTTTAACAAAGAAACGAAATAGATGTTTAAAGACTGCATACGTTTTAATTAAAATAACTAAAACAGAAAAGGAAAGATCTTTCAGCGCAGCCAAAGCAAACGTTGCAGCACCAGTCTTTTATAGGGTTTCTTCATGTCTTCGGGCAGGAAGGAAACATCTATCAGTTCCATCCATTTAATGATGGAACGTCGGAATTTCCAAGCGATGTTCTCTATTACCTTGCCACTGCCCCCCGGCGAGCTCCTCCGTATCCTCGGGCATGACAATAACCGTGGACAGCAAATGGTATGCAGGCGTCAGACTATAGCCCATCCCCGTATCATACAATGAAAAGTTCTTCAGGTGCCAGCCGGATAACGCAAGAATCCGGCATCATAGATAAAGGTAAAACCATTTTCGTCTTCCGTCAGCGTCCCCGCGTAGATATATATCATTCAGGTATATTTTTCCCCTTCTCATACGCTATGCTCCTTTCCTGCAGGCACTGCTCCCACTTCATACCCGAAGAGGGCAAGCACCTGGTTTACCTTGTCTATTCGCAAAGTTTGCTTTCCTTGTTCCAACTCGCGCACAAAGCGAAGCCCCACTCCCGCCTTAGCTGCCAAATCTACTTGCGTAAGTCCGAACCGCTTGCGCATTTCCTTAACAAACAATGACAATGAATTATTCATAATTACACCCTTTAGGGTACCAATATAGCAAAACCAGCGATAATTACACCCTAATGGGTATAATTTATTAGCTTCTTTTGCATAATATACCCGAAAGGGTGCAAAGTATTAGCCCAAACCAGCGCATTACGGAAAACCAGGAGTATTCAGCAAATTCGTGATACAAAGAAAAAGGACAGGAAAATTCCTTCAAAAGCTTCAGCCTCTCCGCAAACCCTTTGCCAGTGGGCATTCCGGCTGAAGGATTACACCTGAAAATGCTTCAGCCCGAAGAAAAATCCTTCAGCCGCACCCTCTTGGGGTATGCATACTCCGCACAGATTGGTTCCCCAATGCTTCAAAAGTCCTATATCCAGGCACTTGTCACCGTATCGCACCCCTAAATGAGCAAACTGACACAACCGGAAACATATTCTTTTTCATCAGGATAAGTTTGTATTTTCTGTCCATCACTTAGGTGAACACGCCATTCCACTTTGGTGAAGATCCATTGTCACCTGTATAAAACGGCTGCTTCACTAAGGTGAAGCAATAAAGCTGTTACGGCAGTCAAAGCAAACTCTTCCTAATAGTAACATCATTTCCAACAGGCATAAAAGCACCAGAGAAAATGAACTTCCACAAACACATCCCGAACAACCAAAAACTGAAGCTTCCATAATCGGGCTGAAGGAATTTCCAAAGGCAATCCTTCAGCCGCTTCGCCCTATTGACGGGCTTTTGCGGAGAGGCTGAAGCTTCTGAAACAAAAAACAGGGCAATGTCCCCGGAGGCACTGATAATCACCTCAATGGTAGCAGAAACCGACAAGTGTACACATGAAGCGGCAGTTTCCGAATAAAATAAGCCCTCTCCCGCATATATAGCCGGAAATATCGTATATTTGCTCTGTACTAAAGAAATAGAACCACTATGAAGAAAGAAGAATTAATGCGGAAAGCCATTGAGCTTTCTATAGAGAATGTGGCAAACGGCGGCGGACCCTTTGGAGCCGTAATTGCCAAAGATGGTGAAATCATTGCGACCGGAGCCAATCGTGTCACCTCACAATGCGACCCTACCGCCCATGCGGAAGTCAGCGCCATCCGTGCGGCGGCAAGCAAACTGGGAACATTCAACTTGAGCGGATGTGAAATTTATACTTCGTGTGAACCGTGTCCCATGTGTCTGGGAGCCATTTACTGGGCACGGCTGGATAAAATGTATTATGCAAACAACAAGACGGATGCCAAGAATATAGGGTTTGACGACTCTTTTATCTATGATGAGTTAAGCCTGAAGCCTTCGGCACGCAAGCTGCCTTCCGAAGTTCTTTTGGCGGAAGAGGCGATAAAGGCATTCCAACAATGGACAGAGAAAAGTGACAAAGTGGAGTATTAATAGAAAGGCGCGGACGAAATCCCTATCATCCGCGCCCGAAATCTTTATAAGATCTTAAAGACTATTCTTTTACCGGCGTATTTTCCAACGTAGCTACCACGAAATCATAGAACTTGCCTACAGAAGGAATAAAGCAGCGTTCATCCGGTGAGTGAGGAGAACGCAAGGTAGGACCGAAAGAAATCATATCCAATCCCGGAACCACCGCACCGATGATACCGCATTCCAAGCCGGCATGAATCACTTTCACAGCAGGTTCCGTACCGAATTGTGCCTTATAAGACTCCTTCATGGCTTTCAGAATAGGAGAATCCACATTGGGTTCCCAGCCTGAATAACCACCTGAACGGGTTACTTCCATACCTGCCATAGAGAAACAGCTTTCCAATGCAGTATTCAGATAATCCTTCATTGAATCGCGTGAACTGCGGGCCAGGATTTTTATCTCCGCCTTGCCACCACCTATAGAAACGATAGCCAGATTGGAAGAGGTTTCCACGGTATCGGGGATAGTAGGAATCATACGCATCACTCCATTCTGACAAGCATAAATGGCATCCACCAGATTATCTTTAATTTCATCGGGAACCATCATCGCAGGCAATTCCACCCGTTCTGCCTTGAAGCTGATCGGTGTTTCGTGTACATGATATTCTTCATTCCACAATGCTTCGCACTCCTGCACAAATTCCAGTACGTCCGCTTCTTCTTCAGCCGGAACCGTAATGACCACTTCACATTCACGAGGAATGGCATTACGCATATTGCCACCTTGCCAGGACACCAGGCAAGCCTCATCGTAAGTTATCACCTGGTTCATGAAACGAGCCATCAGCTTGTTGGCATTGGCACGTCCTTCATTTATTTCCAATCCTGAATGACCACCGCGCAGCCCTTTCAAGGTAACTTTCAAAGCAATGTCAGCCGGATCTGTTTCCACTTCTTTATATTCCAACACTGCTGTCAGGTCTTCACCGCCTGCACAACCGATATACAATTCTCCTTCTTCTTCCGAATCCAGATTCAACAGAATATCACCGTCTACCGTTCCCGGCTTCAAACCGAACGCACCGAACATACCGGTTTCTTCGTCGGCAGTAATCAGTGCTTCCAACGGACCATGTTTCAGCGTCTTGTCTTCCATGATAGCCATGATAGCGGCAACACCCATGCCATCATCGGCTCCCAAAGTCGTGCCTTTAGCTTTCACCCAATCTCCGTCAATGTAAGTCTCGATAGGATCATTTTCAAAATCATGCACTGTATCGTTATTCTTCTGAGGAACCATGTCCATGTGAGCCTGAAGAATCACCTTCTTACGGTTTTCCATCCCCGGAGTGGCAGGCTTACGGTAAATGATATTACCGGCTTCGTCCTGGAATGACTCTACGCCTACACTTTTTCCAAAGTTCAGCAAGAACTCTTGCACTTTCTTCAAGTAACCCGAAGGGCGGGGAACCTGAGTCAATGAATAGAAATGCTTCCACACATTCTGCGGAGCGAGAGAGAGAATTGTACTCATAACTTCTTAGTTTTATTTGTGAACGGCAAAGCCGCTAATCCATATATACCCAACAAAATTAATAAAAAAGTTTGTATTCCATGCACTAATAAGGCAAAAATTCCCGCATCTTCTTTTCCCACTCCATAGAGCATCATCATCGTTATGACAGCAAAATGCCACGGACCCGCCCCATTAGGAGTCGGAACTACTACCGCAATGCTACCTACAGCAAACATGACCAGTCCCGCCATCACTCCCAAATTATCGGAAAAATCGAAACAAAAGAAAGAAACATAGAATTGCAGGAAATAGCAAGTCCAGATACCGACGGTATAAAGAATGAACAGAGGCATCCGCTTTACATGACGCAAAGACAGTACACCGACCCATACATTATGGAGAATGCCTTTCACCTTAGCAAAGACCGTCACATTCCTGATCAGAAAAAAAGCCAGCACCAATACGGCCAGCACACAGACGATAGTGATATAGAAATGCCCCGAAGTAAATACCTGTGCCAAAACCGTGGTATCCGTGCCGGTTTCTTTAAAAAAAGTATCGAATACCCTTGCCTGCATTATAAGAGTTACCCCTGTAATCAACGACACACACAGCGTATCAATCAGCCGTTCCGTAACCACCGTACCCAGCGATTTGGAAAAAGATGTACCATCATATTTAGCCAACACCCCGCAACGGGAAATCTCACCTACACGGGGAACAACCAAGTTGGCGGCATAAGACACAAAGATGGCATACACACAATCGGATGTTTTGGGATGCTCGCCCAACGGAGCCAGCGTAAGCTTCCACCGCCAGCCACGAAAAATATGACTAAACACACCAAACACTAATGACACTAACATCCACCCATAGTTCATTCCTCCATCCAAGACCTCCCACACCCGGGAAAAATTGAATCCGTGATACATCCATATCAGTATCGCAGCCCCCAAAAATAACGGAAATGCAATCTGCAAACCTTTATTTATAATCTTTTTTAATCGAGTTCGTTCCAAAATCTGTGTATATTAATTTAGAATGTTTACCTTTGCACGATGCAAAGATACTATCTTAGCGAAATAAACCTATTTATTAACGATAGAAAAATAACGGAATGGGATTAGTAAAGCCAAAAAAATTTCTAGGACAACACTTCTTGAAAGATCTCAGTATTGCAAAAGATATAGCCGATACGGTAGACGTGTGCCCTGACTTGCCAATTCTGGAAGTAGGACCGGGGATGGGGGTACTAACCCAGTTTATTATGCAGAAAAACCGTCCGGTAAAAGTGGTGGAACTGGACTATGAATCTGTAGCCTATCTCCGTGAGAACTTCCCTGCCCTGGAAGATAATATCATTGAAGACGACTTCTTGAAACTGAACCTCGAAAAATTATTTGACGGAAAACCTTTTGTCCTGACCGGCAACTATCCTTATAATATATCCAGCCAGATATTCTTTAAAATGCTGGATTACAAAGACCTGATACCCTGTTGTACCGGAATGATCCAAAAAGAAGTGGCCGAACGCATTGCCGCCGGTCCCGGAAGCAAGACATACGGCATTCTCAGTATCCTGATACAAGCCTGGTACAAAGTAGAATACCTGTTCACCGTACACGAACATGTATTCAATCCGCCTCCCAAGGTGAAAAGTGCGGTCATCCGTATGACACGCAATGAAACGACGGAACTGGGATGCAATGAAAAATTGTTCAAGCTCATTGTAAAAACAACATTCAACCAACGGCGTAAAACTTTGAGAAACTCTATTTCTTCCATTTTAGACAAAGAGAACCCATTGAGCGCAGACCCCATTTTCAACAAACGCCCGGAACAGTTGTCTGTACAAGAGTTTATCGAACTGACCAACCAGGTGGAAGCGGCGCTGAAAAACAAGACGGATATTGTCTATAGCAATGATATCGCCCGGAAAGGAACAAACAAGAAAGAATAACACCTATTTATTATATTAACGGAAGAATAGGATGAATAAAGAGGAATTAGAAAAAGTAGAGCAGCTGATCGAGCAAAAAGACTCAGAGCAACTGAAGGACTTGCTTGCCGGACTGCATCCTGCCGACATAGCAGAGCTGTGCAATGAACTGGATGCGGAAGAAGCACGGTTCATATACCTGTTACTGGACAATGAGACTGCCGCCGATGTCCTTATCGAAATGGACGAAGACGCCCGTAAAGAATTCCTGGAAATCCTTCCCTCTGAAACAATCGCCAAACGGTTCGTTGACTACATGGATTCGGATGATGCCGTGGACATTATCCGTGAAATGGACGAGGACAAACAAGAAGAAGTCCTCTCACACATTGAAGACATAGAACAAGCCGGAGATATTGTCGATTTGTTGAAATATGACGAAGACACTGCCGGTGGATTGATGGGTACCGAAATGGTAATCGTAAACGAAAACTGGAGTATGCCCGAATGTCTGAAGGAAATGCGCATCCAGGCGGAAGATATGGACGAAATCTATTATGTATATGTAGTAGACGATGACCAGCGGCTGCGCGGTGTGTTCCCGTTGAAGAAAATGATCACCAGCCCTTCCGTATCCAAAGTGAAGCACGTGATGAGGAAAGAACCGATATCCGTCCATGTAGATACCCCTATAGACGAAGTGGTACAAACCATTGAAAAATATGACCTGGTCGCCGTTCCGGTAGTGGACAGTATCGGACGCCTGGTAGGACGGATTACGGTAGACGATGTGATGGACGAAGTACGTGAACAGGCTGAGCGCGACTACCAGCTGGCATCAGGTTTGTCACAAGACGTGGAAACAGACGATAATGTATTCCGCCAGACTACAGCCCGTCTGCCCTGGCTGCTCATCGGCATGATAGGCGGAATAGGAAACTCCATGATTCTGGGCAACTTTGACAGCACTTTTGCCGCACATCCCGAAATGGCCCTCTACATCCCCCTTATCGGCGGAACAGGGGGGAATGTGGGAACACAGTCCTCGGCACTTATCGTACAAGGACTGGCAAACAGCTCGCTGGATGCCCAAAACACCTGGAAACAAATAGTAAAGGAATCTGTAGTGGCCGTAATCAATGCTACTATTATTTCTATGCTGGTATATATCTATAATTTCATCCGTTTCGGGGCAAGTGCCACCGTGACTTATTCGGTTTCATTCAGCCTGTTTGCAGTAGTCATGTTCGCTTCCATCTTTGGGACCCTGGTTCCTATGACACTGGAAAAACTAAAAATAGATCCGGCCATCGCTACAGGTCCGTTCATATCCATCACCAATGACATTATAGGTATGATGCTTTATATGGGCATCACCGTATTACTATCCTGACACATTTCACTACAGATTACATAGATTGAAATTCAGAGAAAAACAGATTCACACAGAAACCGGCAAAGAATCACAATAAAAGAGAATCTGTATGAATCTATGTAATCTGCAGTGCATTTATCCCCCTTGATTCTCCTATTTTCTCCACTTTTAAGGATTTTCCTAAAAAAATCGGGAAAAACAGTATGAAGTTCTAATTTATTTCTTTTAATTTGTAAATTGTTGTTATAACAAAAACGCTTACTTTAAAAATCTATACGATGGACTCGAATGAAACTATCCGCCCTTTAACCGAAGTTCCAGTGGAACAGACATCTGAAACTTTGGTATCATCTTCCGCTACTGCAGAAGAAAATAACGCTACGTATGTACCTAAACAAACGAAAGAAGAGGTCATCGAACGTTTAAAAGAAATCAACGAAGACGCCTGCAATGCAGACAAACAAGAGTTGGATTTATTGAAACAGAACTTCTACAAGCTGCACAAGGCTGAGCAAGAAGCCGCCCGTAAGGCATTTATTGATGGCGGAGGTGCTCCTGAGGCATTTATTCCCCAACCGGACGATGCTGAAAGCCGTTTCAAAGATATCATGAGCTCTATCAAAGAGAAAAGAAGCGCCATACAAGCAGAACAAGATAAAGAAAAAGAAGATAACCTGGTGAAAAAGCTCGCCATTATCGACCGCTTGAAAGAACTTGCCGAATCTCCCGAAGATGCCAACAAAGCATACAATGAATTCAAGAAACTGCAACAGGAATGGAACGATATAAAACAGGTGCCGGCTGCCAAGGTAAATGAACTATGGAAAAATTATCAGCACTATGCAGAAAAGTTCTATGACTTGATAAAGCTGAACAATGAATTCCGTGAGTATGATTTTAAAAAGAATCTTGAAATAAAAACTCATCTCTGTGAAGCCGCAGAGAAATTGGCTGATGAAGAAGATGTGATTTCCGCTTTCCACCAATTACAAAAGTTACATCAGGAATTCCGGAATACGGGTCCTGTTGCAAAAGAATTGCGCGAAGATATATGGACCCGGTTCAAAACTGCCTCTACAGCCGTAAACCGTCGTCACCAGCAACATTTCGAAGCCTTAAAAGAAAAAGAGCAACGTAATTTGGATGAAAAGACCGTAATCTGTGAAATTGTGGAAGCGATGGAATACGATACGTTCACTACTTTCCAAGACTGGGAAAACAAAACTCAGGAAATCATTGCTTTGCAAGCTAAATGGAAAACAATTGGTTACGCACCTCAAAAAATGAACGTGAAGATATTCGAACGTTTCCGTGCCGCTTGTGATGAGTTTTTCAAACGCAAAGCCGAGTTCTTCAAATCCATCAAGGAAAGTATGGCAGGCAATCTGGAAAAGAAGAAAGCATTATGTGAAAAAGCAGAAGCACTAAAAGAAAGCACAGACTGGAAAGCAACTGCTGATATTCTAAGCAAATTACAAAAGGAATGGAAAACAATCGGTCCTGTACCTAAAAAGTATTCGGATGCCGTATGGAAACGATTCATTGCCGCATGTGATTATTTCTTCGAGCAAAAGAACAAGGCGACTTCTTCACAACGCTCGGTTGAACAGGAAAACATGGTTCAGAAAAAGGCGATCATTGAAAAATTAAATGCAATTGACGCACAGGAAACACCGGAAGAGGATGCGGGAAACGCCATTCGAGAATTAATGAAAGAATGGAACGGCATCGGTCATGTACCGTTTAAAGAAAAAGATAAACTGTACAAGCAATATCATGGTGTCATCGACAAGTTGTTTGACAAGCTGAATCTTTCCGCATCACAGAAAAAATTAAGCAATTTTAAATCAACCATCAGCAAGGAAGGCAACCTTTATCGTGAACGCGAAAAACTGGTTCGTGCTTACGAAAACATGAAGAATGAAATTCAAACATACGAGAACAACTTGGGCTTCTTGACCAGTTCTTCCAAACCTGTGCGCTTTATGCGGATTGCTTCGATGAGCTTACAAATCATCTCTCTGAGCCTATATTTGATGCGTTCGACATCTCGGTGAACTCATCAGTTACACGCACAAATTATCCTAATTCGTCAAATAATGGCTTGTACTGCCTCGGCGATTTCAAGAATGAAAGCGTTAAGGTGACATTTAAATGCAAGAAAGACATTACCTGCGCTTCGTTCGGGCTAATGAGCATCGACACCGCGCAGCTGAAAGAGCTTTGCAAGTCGGCGCAAGGCGTTGGGCTTACGGACGTGAACAATGGAATGAAGGGCAGTTGCAAGCTTGATAAGGCGCAAACTTGCTTTGTTAGCCTGCCATATTCGGATAATTATGCCATTAAAGTCAACGGCAAAATGGTCGATTACAGCCGCGCACTTTCCGGATTCATAAGTTTTGATCTCAAAAAGGGAAATAATGACATCGAAATAAGCTTCATACCGAAAGGATTTGCGGCGGGATCGGCTATCTCCTGCATCGGACTTGCGGCGCTCGCGGCGTACATCGTGTTCCGCAAGAAGCTTGAAAAGCCGCTGAAATGCGACTATGCGGCAAAATTCATCATGTTAGCGGTATCAGCGTTTGTGGCTTTGG
>OGNZ01000608.1_pt1 | contig 23500 bp, 16 predicted proteins | sample 1573601 | NCBI WGS metagenome assembly OGNZ01 (sample SAMEA2582009, study PRJEB24529) | metagenome | biome: Human gut stool | place: China | collected 2011
CATTGTTTATTCCTTTCTGTTTTATCTCCATATTCTTTCTTTGTTCTATTCTATTCAAGAACCACCGCATTGTGGACGGCCTCCTTTGCATCCTTGCCCCAGGAAAACAGTGTTCACAAAATATAATCTGTATTTAATTATTTAAACTGAGCCAGACGTTCCTCTACCTGAGCCATCATCTGCTCATACTTTGCAAGCTTGTCCTTTTCCTCCTGAACCTTTTCAGGCTTTGCATTGTTTAAGAATTTCTCATTTGAGAGCATGCCCCTTGAGCGCGCAAGCTCCTTTGTAAGCTTATCCTTTTCTTTATTGAGTCTTTCCTTTTCCTTCTCGAAATCAACAAGGTCCTCAAGCGGCAGGTATGCAACCGCATCAGGTATCACTACTGATACAGCGTCATCTCCAATACCGGCCTTGCCCTGCTGTACTGTAATCTCGCTGGTAAATGCAAGATTTACATATACCTCCTTGTTGTCCTCGAATACCTTTCTGACTGCCTCATCATCACTTGTGATGAAAAGCTTTGCCTTTCTTGAAGGTGGAACATCCATCTGTGTACGGACATTTCTGATACCCTTTACGAGGTCCTTGCAGTGCTCGATTGCTGCTTCCTCAGCCGGGAAATTCCACTCTTCCTTGTACTCAGGCCATTTAGAGAGCATGATAGTCTCCTCGTCTGACTGAAGTGTGCAGAAGATTTCCTCTGTGATAAACGGCATATATGGATGAAGGAGCTTCAGTGCATTTACAAGTACTGTCTTAAGCGTCCAGAGTGCTGCATTTGCTGACTCTGGGTTTTCATCCTTCTTGTAGGTACGAACCTTTGCAATCTCGATATACCAGTCACAGAACTCATCCCAGATGAAGTCGTATACCTTTTGTACTGCGATTCCAAGCTCGAACTTGTCCATGTTTTCTGTGGCATCCTTTGCAAGAGTATTTACCCTTGAAAGAATCCACTTGTCTGCTGCATGAAGCTCATCAAGCTTTGGCTCTCTAAGCTCTACACCTTCAAGGTTCATCATGATAAATCTTGATGCATTCCATACCTTGTTGGCGAAGTTTCTTGAAGCCTCAACTCTCTCCCAGTAGAAACGCATATCATTTCCCGGTGCATTTCCTGTGATAAGTGTCAGACGAAGCGCATCTGCACCATACTTGTCGATAACCTCAAGCGGATCAATTCCGTTTCCGAGTGATTTACTCATCTTGCGGCCCTGAGAATCTCTTACGAGTCCGTGGAAAAGCACTGTGTGGAATGGTGCCTTGCCCATCTGCTCATAGCCTGAGAAAATCATTCTGATTACCCAGAAGAAAATGATATCGTAGCCTGTTACGAGCACATCGTTTGGATAGAAATAGTCAAGATCCTCTGTCTTTTCAGGCCAGCCGAGTGTTGAGAATGGCCAGAGCGCTGATGAGAACCATGTATCAAGTGTATCAGGATCCTGTGTCCAGTGCTCCTTGCCACACTTAGGACATTTGCCAGGCTTTTCTATTGAAACCACCATCTCTCCACAGTCATCACAGTACCATGCAGGTATTCTGTGTCCCCACCAGAGCTGACGGCTGATGCACCAGTCGCGGATATTGTCTGTCCAGTTGAAGTATGTCTTGTCCATTCTTGAAGGAAGCAGCTTGATTTCTCCGTTCTTTACTCCCTCAACTGCAGGCTTGATCATCTCGTCCATCTTGACGAACCACTGCTGCTTGATCATTGGCTCAACTGTTGTGTGACAGCGGTCATGCACACCTACATTGTGTGAGTGTGGTACAACCTTTACCAAAAGTCCCTGCTCCTTAAGATCCTCAACCAGTGCCTTTCTGCACTCGTATCTGTCCATTCCGGCATATTTTCCGGCCTTTTCGTTCATTGTGGCATCATCATTGATTACAACGATTTCCTCTAAGCTGTGGCGTTTTCCTACCTCAAAATCGTTAGGGTCGTGTGCAGGTGTAATCTTTACACAGCCTGTTCCAAACTCTTTATCTACGTATGAATCTGCGATTACAGGAATCTCCCTGTCTGTGCATGGAAGCTTTAAGGTCTTTCCGATGATATCCTGATAACGCTCATCATCAGGGTTTACAGCTACTGCTGTATCTCCGAAAAGTGTCTCAGGACGTGTTGTTGCTATCTCTACGAATCTGCCTTCCTCGCCAACTACAGGATAGTTAATGTGCCAGAAGAAGCCGTCCTGCTCCTCATGCTCTACCTCTGCATCTGAAATAGATGTCTTACATACCGGACACCAGTTTACGATTCTTGAGCCCTTATAAATCCAGCCCTTCTTATAAAGCTTTGTAAATACCTCCTGTACTGCGTGTGAGCATCCCTCATCCATTGTAAATCTCTCACGCTGCCAGTCTGCTGATGATCCAAGCTTACGAAGCTGCTTTACGATACGTCCGCCGTACTCTTTTCTCCAGTCCCAGCATTTCTCGAGAAACTCTTCTCTTGTAAGGTCTGCCTTGTTGATTCCCTGCTCTTTAAGTGCCTGGATGACCTTTACCTCTGTTGCGATGGATGCGTGGTCTGTTCCCGGCTGCCAGAGTGCATTGTAGCCCTGCATTCTCTTGTATCTGATAAGGATATCCTGCATGGTGTTGTCAAGGGCATGTCCCATGTGCAGCTGTCCTGTGATGTTTGGTGGTGGCATCACGATGGTGAATGGTTTTTTACTGCGGTCTACCTCAGCATGAAAGTAGCCGTTGTCTTCCCACTTTTTGTAAAGACGGTCCTCGATGTCCTTTGGATCGTAGGTTTTGTTTAGTTCTTTGCTCATGTTTTCCTCCTTTTATATGAATGACGCAAAAGCTTTGGGGGTGTTTTGTATCAGGTCGCGCATTATGTATGGAATTATGTTCATGATTACGCTGCCAAGACACTGTAAAAATTATGATTAAGGATTGCTTAGACCATGACGCAACCGGCTTTTAGCGCCGTCCATGGCGCTAACGCCTCGCCCGCACGTCCATGTGCGTGCGTTGCTGGGCTGTGTACATAATTTTAACAGTCTCTAGGCAGCTCCATAAATCACATAATTCCATACATAACGCGCGGCCTGATAATTCAGGCTGTGAGCTTTTGCTGTTTTTCTTTTCATTTAGCTATGGGCGACCGATTGGATTGCATGCGCAATCTTCCGGTCCGGGTACAAAGCACCCAATATAAGTTGAAAATCAGACTCTTTCGAGGCTTCTCTACAGCTTAACGCTGCTACAATTTTCAATCTATGCAGGCACTTACGTCTCGGTTCACTAAAAAACGCCCCTCCGGTCTACGACCGGAAGGGCGAATTAGCGCTGTACCACCTTCGTTTACATCAGAGCGACATATACACTAAAATATATGACATATACGCTCGAATGCCTCTTGTCCTGTAACGTGGACGAATCGGAAGAACTTATGTCAAATCTTGTTATATATAGATTTAACTTTCTGGGTTCTTCGGCTCAAAAGCTACCTTCCATGATTTCTGTCTTAAGCACCTTTCAGCCTGCCCAAAATGTATCACCATCTTACGGACCGGATGCTCTCTCTGAAAGCTTTCGTCATGTACTCCTCTTTCTTATGCCTTTAAATATTTGCCTGTTTCTTTCTACAATATTAAAGTGCATTGGGTGATTTGTCAATATGATTTTTCAATCATCATAATGACCTTTACATGAAACAATATAAATTATCTCATCTTTTTCATAATAAACAATTCGATTAGTGTCATCAATGCGTCTGCTCCACATACCACTAAGATTTTCCTTTAATGGTTCCGGTTTACCTATACCCTCAAACGTACTTCGCTGAATATCCTTGATAAGTCCATTAATTCTTTTCAGTGTTTTCTTATCCTGCGTCTGCCAGTATAAATAATCGCTCCATGCCCTATCTTCCCATAGTAACCTCATTAGTCCTCCTCTATCAAATCATGCTCTGCGAAGTGAGCTTTGCCATCCTTAATATCGCGCACGATATTTTCCAAATAACGAATATTGCTATCAGAATAAAACGGATCTACCGATACCTCAAAAGGAATACGCTTTTCTCTGCCTACTTTTTTTGCAAAAACAGTGAACGCTGCACTCATAGAAAGACCTAATTCCGAACACACCTGTTCCATGCTTTTTTTTACATCTGCATCCAATTTAAAATTAACATTAACTGACTGTGACATATACAACACTCCTTTCTTGCTTATAGTATATGCAACAATAAAGAAAATATCAATAAGATTTCTTCATTTTTTCTTTATTATAAATTTTTATAAATTTTTACTTTCAAAGAAATAAGTGCTCGCTATAAGTGCTGTTCCGCCTATATATGCCATCTTATCGCTCAAGTGTGAACGGCTGATAAGCTTGTCAGTATAGTTTTCATCATATTTTGTGCAGTACTGTATAAAAAGCTTATATATACTTGTATTTTCAAACATTGAACCAAACACTATCGTGCAATCCGGAGCCAGAATAGTCAACACATTTACAGCGACACGTGCCATTCGTTCTATTGCTCCAACAAGTATCTCAGAAATTGTCTTATCCATCCTTGTTATGTAGCCGTTGCCCTCATTTTCTACCCACGAAGTCAAGAGCTCTCTTGTTATAAGATTTTTATCACCGGCTGTTTCTTCGTATAGCACCGGGGTATTTTCCTTGGAATATATCTCCTTTATGCGGTCACACAGGGCAAACATGGATACTCTTGTTTCAAGACAGCCATGTCTGCCACATCTGCACTTAAGTCCATCAGGCTCTATGATGTAGTGTCCTATTTCTGCTGCGTTGTGCTGATTGCCCTCATATAGCTTATTGTCCACAACTATCGCAGAGCCGACACCCGGGCCCCACTTAATAAAAACAATATTGTTTCCATATTTTCCGACACCATAAAGCATTTCGGCTTCCGCAAATGCTTTGACGTTGTTTTCAAGTATTACCGGACACTGAATCTGTTTTTCAAGTATTTCTCTTATTTTTACTTGATTGTTCCATATGCCATAAGCGTGTATACTGATGCCATTATTCCTGTCAACTATTCCCGGAACACATATTCCGATTCCAAGAATATCTGACAGCTTAAGTTCATTTTCCCAAAGCTGAAGCTTTATTTCCTTTGCCAGTTCTTCTAAAAACAGCTGTGGTTCAATGTCCGTCCGGGTATGTACCTTAGTTTCAACAAGCACATTTCCCCTGATATTGGTAACTGTAATGCTCGTGTCTACAGCCTCAATATTTACAGATACTATATACTTAAAATCATAATTGATATCCACAAGCACCTTCTTACGGCCCGCTCTCTTCTGCTCCTTCATCTCACCCTTTTCAAGTATCATGTGAGCTTCCATCATATCATTGCACAGCATGGTCACAGCCGCCGGTGTGAGTCCTATCTGATTGGCAATATCCTTCCTTGACATTGCGCCGTTTTTCTGCAGTATCTTAAGTATCTGAGATTTATTATTGTTTTTTACACTATCAAGGGAAATTCCGGTTTTAACCATTAATTCATGCTCCTTATTTATGCTTCAACATTCTTTGTTGCAACTATATCCACACCGGTTGCTGCAACATCGCTTAGCAGTACATCACCTATATGCACCGGTGCCTCTACCGTGATCCGGTTGATACAGTCCATCACATCCATTATCTTTTCCTTTGGAATATCCTGTGCCGTCTTTACGGATACCATCGGTATTGTGCCATTTTTCACACAGACTGTACTTGTCACAATTCGTGTCGGATGTGTCACTTCCTTTGCTCCGTAGTCTGCTCCGCGCTTGCAGGTATTTCCGGTTACTGTGACATTTTCTCCATCTATTGTCACCTTAAGGGCACAGCCCAGAGGGCAGCCTATACATGTCAAATTTCTTTCTTCCATGATACTATGCCTCCTCAATCTTTATCGTAATTGTGCGGGGATTTTCCGTTTCGATGAGCTCCTTCTTCTTAAGCACTACCTGCTCCATCTCACCCGGCGCCATAACAGGACGCTTGCGGTGCTGCAGCTGTTTATCATCCAGATATACTGCAATATAGCAATTCTTATACACAGCTCCCACTCGAAATCTTACCGTCACAGTATCATCCATCTGTGCAGTATTTATAGTGCTTGGGACAGTATATCTGACTCCGCCTGTAGCAGTTATCGATATTTCTTTGCCATCGCAACTCTTATCACCGCCGTTTTTCACATACTCTGCGGCATGGCGGCCTGCTGCTGTTGCTTCCTCTGACACATAATCCACGAGGTCGTGCACATGAAGCACATTTCCACAGGCAAATACACCCGGCACATTGGTCTCAAGGCTTTCGTTTACAACAGGTCCGCTTGTTACAGGATTGAGCTCTACACCTGCTGTTTTTGAAATCTCATTTTCCGGAATGAGTCCGCATGAGAGTAAAAGCGTATCGCACTCGTAAAACTCCTCTGTTCCCTCAATAGGCTTGTTATGCTCGTCAACCTGAGCGAGAGTGATGCCCTCCACACGCTCCCTGCCCTTTATATCAACCACTGTGTGGCTGAGCTTAAGCGGGATTTTAAAATCATCAAGGCACTGCACGATATTACGCTTCAAGCCTCCTGAATACGGCATGAGCTCTGCAACCACCTGCACCTTGGCCCCCTCCAAGGTCATTCTTCTTGCCATGATAAGACCGATATCTCCTGAGCCAAGTATTACTACCTTTCGTCCCGGCATGTAGCCCTCTATATTCACCAGTCTCTGAGCTGTGCCCGCAGAGAAAATTCCTGCCGGTCTGTAGCCGGGTATGTTAAGAGCCCCCCTTGCTCTCTCCCTGCAGCCCATCGCAAGTATTACGGTCTTTGCAACGATATGAAAAAGTCCGTCTGTGCGGTTCATAGCTGTAACTATTTTATCGTTTGCCTCATCTTTTATCTTTACATCATGCCTGTCATCTGCCCCGTTTTCAAACTCGTCACCGGTTGAGATATCCATTACCATCGTATTTAGCCTGTACTCTATGCCAAGCTCTTTGACCTCCTTGATAAATCTGCCGGCATATTCAGGGCCTGTGAGTTCCTCCTTAAAGGTGTGCAGGCCAAAGCCATTGTGTATACACTGGTTTAATATGCCGCCAAGCTCGCAGTCTCTCTCCAGTATAAGTATTTTATCTATTTTATTTTTCTTAGCGGAAGCTGCTGCCGCAAGACCTGCCGGACCTCCTCCTACTATCACAATATCGTAAAATTCCATATTGTCCCCCTATGTTAATCTGATATTAACCCAATATCAATCTTTCGTTACCTGTCTCTTTGAAGTAAGACAGACTATCCGCGATTCTTGCTCATTCCAACAACTATCTTTGACTTTCCACCGCTTTTAGTGATGTCAAGCTGCGAAATGCCTCTCTCCCTGGCGATAATCTCCATAGTTCTCGGAGAACAGAAGCCTGCCTGGCACCTGCCCATTCCGGCTCTGGTGCGTCTCTTCACACCATCAAGCGACTTTGCGCCTAACGGTCTGTTTACCGCATCCATTATCTCGCCCTCCGTAATCATCTCACAGCGGCAGATTATGTTACCATACTCAGGCTTTTCTTTTATCAGCTCTTTATACTCATCCTCTGAAAGCTTCTTTGGATTTAAAATACCTTTTCTTGTCTCGATGAAATCCGCATTTTTAGAAGGATTAAAAAGCCCCTCAACTATTGCTGCCACTCTCTCACCGATAGCCGGTGCACTTGATAAGCCCGGTGACTCTATACCTGCACAGTCCACAAAAAATGGTGCATCTTTAAGCTCCTCGATGATAAACTCATGTCCGTCCTCATGTGCACGGTTTCCTGCAAACGATGTGATGACCTGACGCATAGGAAGTGACGGCACCGAACGTGTGCCGGATGTCGTAACATGCGCTAAGCCCGCTCTTGTTGTATTTGTACCATCCTTGTCATCATGATCATCTGCTGTAGGTCCGATTAGGATATTTCCGTGTACTGTCGGGGTTACAAGCACGCCCTTGCCGTATTTTCCCGGAAGCTGGAAGATTGTCTTGTCAACGATACCACCAGCTGCCCTGTCTAATAGCTCGTACTCTCCGCGCCTTGGTGTGATATGGATTTTGTTTTCACTCACCATGTTGTGAAATACATCAGCATATACACCAGCTGCATTTACAACGCAGCGTGCATGAATTTCTCCATTTTGAGTAATGAGAATATAGCCTGTCTGCTCCTTTTGTATCTCCTTCACCTCGGTGTTAAATAAAAACTCCACACCGTTTGCCGCAGCATTCTCAGCAAATGCAATATTCATGCCAAACGGACATACAATGCCTCCTGTCGGGCAGTAAATAGCTGCCACCACCTCATCAGACAGATTCTGCTCCATCTCATGTGCTTTCTTTGAATCAAGAATTTCAAGTCCCGGTACCCCGTTTGCAATCCCCTGATTATAAAGCTCCTTAAGCCTTGGCATATCGTCATCGCTAAAGCACACTATCAGTGAGCCGTTTCTTCTAAACTCAAAATCAAGCTTCTTCGAAAGCTCATCCATCATCTCATTTCCACGAAGATTCATCTGTGCCATAAGTGTACCGGTCTTACAATCAATTCCGGAATGGACAATAGCACTGTTTGCCTTTGAGGTGCCACAGCACACGTCCTCCTCCTTTTCCACCACACAGATGGACAGGTTATATTTCGAAAGCTCTCTGGCACAGGCGCTTCCCGATACTCCCGCTCCTATAATTACTACATCATACATGTTATTTTCTCCTACCAATTTCCATGCATTGTTTAATTGCCGTATCACTAAGCTCATTTAAAACAATGCAAGCATAAGCTATTATTCATCCTTCGCCCAGTTAAATGCGCAGGCGACAGCCTTTTTCCACATTTTAAGCTTCTTTTCTCTCAAATCAGCCGCTATCTCCGGCTCAAACACACGGTCAATAGACCAGTTTCTCTTTATATCATCCATGCTCTCCCAGTAGCCCACCGCAAGCCCTGCGAGGTACGCTGCGCCCATGGCTGTTGTCTCCACGCACACAGGCCTGTTGACCGGTGCATTGCTGATATCAGCCTGCATCTGCATGAGCAGATTATTGGCACTGGCGCCGCCGTCCACCTTAAGTGATGTGAGATTGATGCCCGAATCAGCCTTCATTGCCTCAAGCACATCATTTACCTGAAATGCCATTGATTCCAGAGTGGCCCTTATGACATGGTACTTGTTTACACCTCTCGTAAGACCCACAATAGTTCCTCTCGCATACTGATCCCAGTACGGTGCCCCAAGCCCTGTAAATGCCGGCACCACATAACAGCCGTTTGTATCCTTTACCTTTCTCGCCATGTACTCTGAATCAGTTGAGGAATCGATAAATTTCATCTCATCGCGTAGCCACTGGATAGAGGCTCCTGCCACAAATATTGATCCCTCCAGCGCATATACCACCTTGCCGTCTATGCCCCAGGCTATTGTGGTAACAAGTCCGTTCTTTGATGAAACAGGCATCTCACCTGTATTCATCAGCAGAAAACAACCTGTACCGTATGTATTTTTGGCTTCTCCTGCCCTAAAGCAGGTCTGACCAAAAAGCGCTGCCTGCTGGTCTCCTGCCGCTCCCGCGATAGGAATCGGTCCCCCGAAGTACACCGGATTCACCTCACCATACACACAGCTTGACGGCATAGGCTTTGGAAGCATGCTCTTTGGTATGTCAAGCTCCTTAAGTATCTCATCATCCCACTTTAAGGTATTGATATTAAACATCATGGTTCTTGATGCATTAGAATAATCCGTAACATGCACCTGCCCCTGAGTGAGCTTCCATATAAGCCACGTCTCGACTGTTCCAAACAAAAGCTCGCCTCTTTCGGCTCTCTCCCTTGCTCCCGGCACATTGTCAAGGATCCACTTGAGCTTAGTTGCCGAAAAATAAGCATCTATCACAAGCCCTGTCTTTTTTCTGAAGGTCTCGGTAAGCCCCTTTTCCTTCAGTGAATCCGCATACTCTGCCGTGCGTCTGCACTGCCATACTATCGCGTGATAAACCGGCTCTCCCGTATTTTTGTCCCACACAATCGTGGTCTCTCTCTGGTTAGTAATGCCTATCGCACATATGTCGGCTGCCGTAGCCTGTATATTGGCCATTGCCTCCTTTGCCACCTCAAGCTGTGTGGCCCAGATTTCCTCTGCATCGTGCTCCACCCAACCCGGCTTCGGGAAAAACTGCGTAAATTCCTTCTGTGCCACGCTGCACATCTCGCCCTTCTCATTGAAAAGTATACATCTGTTGCTGGTCGTGCCCGCATCTAATGCCATAATATACTTTGCCATGTAAAAATCCTCCAACCAATTATTCGGTACCTAAATACTACTATTATTATAGCATGATATTTAAGCTATTTCCATAAAATCAGTACTCACAGACTTCGATTTCAAGCATATGTCCTAAAATCTTTAATTCATCTGAACAATCTCCGTAAATCACCACAAAATGAGGCTCCCAGCCATCCTTTACACTTTGATTTACAATATCATAGCTCTTTTTGTCTGTCCTTACTACAATTGATGTTCCGCAAAACTGCTTAGGCTTGTCGAGAGCACTTCCTGTTGTGACAAAAAATCTAAAGCTTCCATCTGCTTTTTGTCCTACTCTGAACACTGTGACTTTGTCAGCCGCCTTACAGCCAAAGTCCATTACAGGGCCAATCTTTCTGTTCGGATGCACTCCGATTGTTGCACCTGTATCCTCTCTTGAGATAGAGCATGCAGCTGTTCCGCAATGCCAGAATGTAATGGTATTTTCACTCTCATCAAGAGACACCGGATCTCCGAAAAATACCGCCTGCTCAGATAATTTCATTCCAATATACATAGAGAGTGCTCCATATGTATCAGCCTCACAGCTTGCAGCAACACCCATATCATTTAGCATAGCAAGCACGCCACAAACAGGTGTTCCAAACGCGGTAAAGAAATCAGGCCAGCATCTTGAAGATAGTGCTCCAATATTATTTTCATCTACATACTCCTTATATGCCTTGCACAGTCTCGCAAAATCCTTTCGATTATTGTCAGGAGTCTTGTCAAGACCAACAGTACTCTTAGTCATTTTATCGAGATATTCACTGCACTCATCATCGGTATAGCCCTTTGCCATATCAATAAGCTCTCTCACCTCAATTGACTCAAGTGTTGCTCCGAATACCTTTTGCATGTCAGCATCCATTGCACGTCCAAATCCAAATCCCTGCGGTGTATGTCCGACTGAGGCAATCCTTAGATTTTTAAGCTCATTTTTAAGCCATGCTGCACGAATACAGGCACTAATTGTTTTCTTTGTCCTCTCTTCCTGTGGAGCTCCAAAGATATATTCAAAGTTACCATCCCTAAACGCAGCCAGTGCATTTCCTGCCGAATATGCTCCCGTCAATGAATTTAATCTCAACCGGCCTCCATCTATAACCGGCTCACGAAGTGTCCAAAGCAGTACCGGACACGAAAATCTTTTAAGAACCTCACTCGCATAAGCTGCATTTGCAAAGGTTATATTCTGTAAAATTATCAGGGATGGCTCTATTGTATCAAGAAAATTAGTTAAATCCTGAATTGATAAAAGCATTTTATCTGGTACAATTGCAGCATCCGTTATTGTATTTAATAAGTCTATTGATTTTTCAAATTCCTTCTGTGCGCTCTCCAAATGAAATGTCGGAACCCCGACCGGCACATATGCCACCTGAAATTTTGTCATATATTTTACCTCCAATAAAATTTTCAAAAACTACTTAACCATAAGCAGTATTCCTGATATAAAAAGTAATATGTAGGTGAGCTTCATAAATATTTCCTGGCTCATCCTCTTTACAAGCACTGAGCCTGCTGCCATTCCCGCTATCAAAAACGGAATCGATATGCATTGAGTCATAACAAGCCCTGCATTCCACATTCCCGCACATATATCCTGAACAAGTATCATCGAATTTAATATAATCCAAACAGTAGAAATAGTTGCTCTAAAGCTTGTCTTTTCCTTTATCTCATTGGATAAATACCCTATCAGAAGCGGTCCGCCTGACACAAACATACCATGAACTATTCCCGCACCAATAAGTAACAGCATTGATTTCCATGATGATTTTTCTTTTGTATCACGCTGCCTTTGCCCATATATGCTGTAAAACCCATGTATTGCAAGAAATATCACAAAAATACCCAGAAACTTGTATAATACTGCATCATATCCTGCAAGTGCGTTCTTTAGAAAAAAGCCGCCAAAGATTCCTATAGCCATGACGATGACTACCTTTTTCAACTGCTTCCAGTCTACATGTTTCCATTGTGTAACAAAGACATACACTCCGGCAAGAATACCAAGCACATTTAATATCGGCTTAGCGACATCATATCCCACCAGAATTAGGCTTGGAGGCATTGCGAGGATGGTCCCCGCAAAGCCTGTAATGCCCTGAATCACATTTGTCAGAAAAATTATTATGTAAAATAAAACAGTGTTCATTTATTTGACTCCATATTTTTCTCTGATTTCTTCAAATATATCAGCAAACTCACTATTTTTTCTGTAGAAGGCAGGCGTATAGCCAAGCTCGGCTGATACTGTTATTTCTCCGCCGTGATACTCTTCGCCTGTCCACAAATGTACCCATTCATCCTGTGGCAGATACACATCCCATTCATGCTTATCCTGCTCATAAACAGGTGCTATCAGCATATCTCTTCCAAAAAGATACTCATACTGTATGTCATAAGCTTTCTCATCAGACTCATAATGCATGAACAAAGGTCTTTGCACCGGATGTCCACTGTCTGCATTCTCTTCAACAAGTGTCTTTGTATACGGTGCAAGCATCGTGTATACATCAACGAGTCTCGCCAGCCGCTCCATGGTATCCTCATCATCGTAATACTGAAAATTGGTATCCGGTCTGTTTCCCTCATGTGTCCTCATAAATGGTGTAAACATCGCCATCTCAGCCCATCTGAGAAACAGCTCCTTTGTACGAGTATTATCAAAAAGCGATGTATAGCCTCCAATATCACTATGCGTGAGCCCACATCCCATCATTCCTGCACTAAGTGCTCCGCAGATAACAGATGCGAGTCCATCATGTATTGTAAAGTCAACAGACTGATCGCCGGCCCACAGCAATGTGCAGTATTTCTGGCTTCCGGCACCTCCGGCACGCATGAAGTAAACCACATCTCCAAGCTTTCCTGACTCTTTTACTGCCTCATAGTTACACTTTGCCCATAGCACCGGCCAGTGATTGTGCTCAATCATAGGTGATTTGCCGCTGTATAAGCATATATCATCTGTAGGCAGATACTCTCCAAAGTCTGCCATCCAGCCATCAATGCCTATACCAAGTGTGTATTCTTTAATAATATCCTTAAACCACTCGAATGCCTCCGGGTTTGTGAGATCCACAACTCCACAATAAAATTCACCAAAATCCACGAGATAATCACTGCCATCTGCCTTTGTTGCAAAATAGCCTTTTTCCCTGCCTTCCTTATAGAGCTCACCATCATTTACCAGATATGGATTAACATATCCTAAAAATTTTATGCCATTTGCATTTATCTCTTTAATCTTCTTTGGCAGATCCGGATACATTTCCTTGTGATATTTCCAGTCCCATTGGAGTCTCTTTCCGAATGATGTCACTCTCTTTCCGCACCAATCCTGGCACCATATGCCAGCTACCTTGATGTTCTTATCAAGGGTCTTATCAAGCAATCCAAATGACCTTTCATTTCCACCCTGAACACCAATTATGAGCCCATTGTATACCCAATCCGGGAGCTTTGGCTGTCTTCCAAAATATGCTGTAAGTCTCTCAAGCAGTTTGAGATATGTATCAGCACACTCTATACGGATCTGCTTAGGCACCTCCCAGATCTGCAGCTCATGAAAGCTGTCATTTCTGAAATCAAAATCAGCATATGCTGTTGAATCCACATGCAGATAATATTTATTTGTGGAAACAAAGGTTGGCTGTGGATAATTTGTGTTGTAATAGTCTCCTCCTGCCTTATTTTCTACATCCGAACGCCATGTAACGTAGGTTGTCTTATCACGTCCTACACCCGGTTCAGATGTCCAGATAGGAAAATTTCTTCCACGCAGATTAAAGTAAGACATCTGCTCACCGCAGCCATAGCATTTTTCCTCTTTATCTGCGGCTACCCTAAACCAGAATCGGTTAATCCTGTCATCCTTTTGTTCAAAATCAATGGTACACAGATTTTCGTCACATTTAATTTTCGCAATGATATAGCTTTCAAAGCATAGTCTGACTGTATCAGCTGTCTGAATCACATCTGTGAGCTTTAGTGGAAAACGCTCGGTAACATAATCTGTTATCTTGAAGTTACCTCTGTACATATCAACATCTTCCTGTCCTACTCCGACATAAATCATCGGTCTTTCTTTGCTATGCTCCAGAATCCTTTTTTCTCCCACAAAAAGCTGAAATTCATTATCATTTACTTTAATCTGCATTTAATAACCTCCCTAAGCTGTCTTTTTACGCTTGTTCATCTCTTTCACAATCAGAACAATTGTCTCAATCACAAATATTGCTGTTACAATAGCAATTCTTACTACATTTTTGTTCTCTGTTGCAATTCCTGCAGGCGAGAAAATGAAATACTCATATACCAGGAATGAAACAAGCCAGATTGCAAAAGCATTTTTATGCTTCCATGCTGTCATATCATAGCCATCATTTCTTGAAGCACTCTTGTCAAATACCTTTGTATTTGGTGCAATCTTGCTGCATACAAAGATGATTACAAGCATGATAACAAATGAGATAGCGTATATATACATATAATTAATTCCACTAACAGCATTTGTGAATGGTGTGTCAATATGTGGGAAGATAAACTTGTAGCATGCGTAGAATGCAATATGGAATATTGTTGCACATATTGCTCCAAGCTTAGAGCCCTTCTTTGAGAACATTCCTACAAGCACCATTGTAATGATAGGAATATTATAAAAACCTGTAAAGCTTCGTCCGAAATCATAAAGTCCTGTGCTAAGCACATCAAGGAATGGTGTAAAGATAATGGCAAATGCTGCAAAGCCCCATCCAATTTTCTTTGCAAGTTTTACTGTAGCTTCCTCTGAGAGATTTGGGTTAAAAATCGGCTTATAAATATCAATCATAAATACGGTACTAGCTGCATTGAGAAATGAATTATAAGTTGAGATAATTGATCCAAACAATGCTGCACAAAACAGTCCTACAGCCGGCCATGGCAATGACCTAGCTACAAGTGAAGGATATGCAAAATCCTTGCTTGTAAGACCTGGTACAAGTCTTGCTGCGATTACTCCGGGAATAACAAGAAGTAATGGTACCATCATCTTTAAAAAGCCTGAAAGTAAAACTCCCTTTTGTCCTTCCTTTAAGTTTTCAGCACCAAGTGCTCTCTGAATAAGTACTTGGTTAGTACCCCAGTAAAACAGATTTGCAAGCAGCATACCTGTAAAAATACATGCAAATGGTACAGGATCATTTTTTCCACCAATCGCATTGAGCTTTGCCGGTTCAGATGTAATAACATCCTTCACACCGACAATAAATCCACCTCCGCTTAATTTTCCAACAGCTATAAAACCAAATACGACTACAAGCACTGAGCCTAAAACAAGTAAAATTCCATTGATTGTGTCTGATACAGCTACTGCTCTCATACCTCCAAGTACGGCATATAGTGCACCAATAATACCTACAAGCACTATAAGAATTGTAAGTGCCATACCCTCGCTGATTCCAAATACTGTAGCAAAATCAAAAATCTGCTCAAATGCTATAGCGCCTGCGTACAGACATACAGGAATTCCGATTACTAAATATCCAATAAGAAATAGGATAGAAACCATACGGCGTACACCAACGCCATACCTCTCCTCCATAAACTCCGGCAGCGTTGTATATCCTTTTCTAAGATACATCGGCAAAAACACAAAAGCCATAATAATTGTGGCTATAACCGCTGTTGCTTCCCATGCCATGCCTGACATATTAGCTGCATATGACTGTCCCGACAAACCTACCAGATTTTCTGCCGACAGATTCGTAAGCAGCATTGAGCCTGCAATGAAAAAACCTCCAAGTCCATTTCCGGCAAGGAAATAACCCTTTGCCGTTTTCTGGTCATCGCTATTCTTCACTATCTTTCCTGAAATAATTCCAACCAGTGCTGTGAAAAGCACAAATGTCACCAAAGTAAATACTAAATGCTCCATAAAATCCTCCAATTTAATAGAAAAAATATACATCGATTTGTTGAAACTAACTATTCACATTCAATCTCTCACATGATATACTTTTTCTGAAAATTATTTCCCACGCAACCGAAAGTACAGTAATATGTCCAGTATTCAGTCTTTCGGTCACGTGGTTTTTTTAATAATAAAGTTCCTTATTCTCTCCAAGCAATCCAGGATATGCCCCTTGTTTTATCAATGGTTCTCTATCGGGATGTGCTATTACCCACTTATTTCTTTGCAAAAGCAGTCTCTCTTCTCCTATAGCAGCTTCATCTGCCCCTCCATTATTGAGTGGTGTATTGGTTCCCCGTGGAAGAATCACAACATTCTTAAATCCAATATCTGACACCCTGCATGGTGATAGATGAAGTGTCGTCTGGTACATCTCTATTGCTGTACCCTTTTCCACAAAAAATACCTTTGCATCTTCAATACGGTATGTATTGTCTTTTATCTCCCAGGTATGCCCCAGCACCAGCATAAAGTCAGTTACCGCTATATTGATTTCGCTGCCCTTATGGTACTCAAAACCATTGTATGTGGTGTTTCTGCCATTACAGTAGCCTATCTGTATAGGCATCTCTCCATATATACGATTTTTAAAAAACTCTGCTATATGTGTACGTTCAAGCTCTTCTACTGAAGCCACATATATATTTCCTTTCTCAGGAATTACAGTATTTTGTTCCATAAATGAGATAAGTTCGTTGCAATTGATATTTGAAATCACCCTTCCGTAGGTTTCAAAACATGGATCAGTGACACTGTATATAGTCACAGAATTTTTTTCATTCAAATGTTTTAACATATTTCCCCCACTTATCTTTGCATTGCCTTGACAGCCTTTATAGTAGCGCAGAAATCTTCTTTTCCAAAGCCAAGCTCCATTGCCTTGTCATATACCTGCTTTGCAGCGTTTTCTCCTTGAAGCTTTAATCCACTCTCCTTTGCCATATTCATGCAGATATTCACATCCTTGTACATGTTTTCAATCGAAAAGGCAGTGGTGTAATCCTCATTTTTGATTGGCACATTTTTGGAATCCAGATAAAAGTTCTGTCCACCGCCATATGAGATAGCTGTAGTATAGCTTTCTATATCTATTCCATATGCCCTTGCAAGTGTCAGCGTCTCATTTACACCATTTTGAATCTGTGATACAAGCGCGTTATGGCAGATTTTCATGACCAGACCTTTTCCGTTTCCACCCATCCTGATGATATTTTCTCCCATATAGGAAAGAATCGGCATAGCCTTCTCACACGCTTTTTCATCTCCACCGACATATATTCCGAGCTTTCCTGCAATAGCAGCAGGCTTCGATTTCACAACCGGTGCGTCCACAAACTCTGCACCCGTCTTCTTTACCATTTCAGAAATCTCCACAGAAACAGATGGATCTATCGTGCTCATATCAATACAGAGCTTTGTATCATCAAGTGCCGGTAAAACCTCCTTATAAATAGCCATCGAATGCTCTGACTTTGGAACCATTGATATAATTACGTCTGATTTTTCTGCCAGCTTAAGCGAACTGCTGCAGCCGATTGCACCCTTGCTCTCCAGTAGCTCTACCTTCTCCTTTACGAAATCAAATACATATACCTCATCATCATGCTTCTTCACTATATTCTCACTCATGGACTCCCCCATGATTCCGAGTCCTACAAATCCAATTTTCATTGCTTACAAACACCTCCCTGTTTCATCTATTCTGTAACTGTATTATCCCATGCATTCTGGAATGTCTCAAGTCCCTGTCTGGTATATGCATGTTTGATACTGTCCTTGTATACTGCAAGGCCTGTTGTAACGATATCTGCTCCTGCAACCGCACAGTCTACAATCTGCTTAGGTGTACGGATAGCCGCACAGATAATCTGTGTCTTTCCCTTATATCCGTAATTGTCATAGATATCTGAAATAGCCTGAATGTACGCTTTACAATCCTCTCCATTTGCCTCTTTCCAGCCGATGAAAGGTGAAACAAAAAGCGAATTATTCTTTGCCGGCAGAATAGCCTGTGCTGGTGAGAATACGAGTGTCACATTTGTTCTGATTCCCTCTGCCTCGAGTCTTCTTGCTGCCTGAATACCGGCCTCTGTGCACGGAATCTTGATAACAAAGTTGCTGCAGATAGCTGAAATCTTTCTTGCCTCTGCTACCATCTCATCTGCATCATCAAGGTGTGGGTTGATTTCAACCGAAATAGGGAATTTCTCGTATCCCTCGATTCCTTCCGCCTTAACCCAGTCTGCCATCTCACTGATTACAGTAAGGAAAGGCTTTCCGCTTACCATTATGTGGCGTGGATTTGTTGTCACTCCATCAATACCAAATGTATGGTAGGCCTCCTTGATTTCTTCGATTTTTGCACTGTCCAGAAAATACTTCATGATTGTTTCCTCCTTAATAGTTAGTTAAATTTGTTAATTAATTGTTGTAAAAAATATAAGCCGTTATGTTTTTCTCTTGGCTTCTGTTTGTATTATATTACTATAGCATTGACTTTTCAATAGTATATAACGTTGCAAAAGCATTTTCGGCTATTTGTTTAAATTTATTAATCATTTTTTGTGCAATATGCAATAGCCATAAAAAATAAGCAGATAAAACTACTTTTTATTATAAAAAACCACCCGGAACTTTTTTTGCGTTCCGAGCGGTTTTTTAGTTAATCCTGTGATTGTACAGCTCTATCCTTATATGTCAGCTATTATTATCTACTTGCTACAGCTCTTCCTCTACCATGCTCTTCTCTCTGTTGAACGCATCATAGATACATGGAATTACTATAAGCGTAAGGATGGTTCCGTATACGAGACCTCCTATTATTGCGATTGCCATCGGCTTTATCATATCTGAGCCATCTCCGATACCTATCGCCGATGTAAACATTGCGAGTATGGTGGTCATCGCTGTCATCAGTATTGGACGAAGCCTTGTACGGCCTGCGTCTATGATTGCCTCATGCTTGCTCATGCCCTCTCTCCTGGCCTGATTGATGTAATCAATGAGCACGATTCCATTATTTACAATGAGACCTGCCAGCATGATAAAGCCAAGCATTGATATGATTCCGAGCTCATTTCCCGTGATGAAAAGAGCTATAAAGCCTCCTGTAAACGCAAGAGGTATACAGAACATGATAATAAACGGTGAAAGCAATGACTGGAACTGCGCCACCATGATAAGATAGATAAATATCACTGCTAGCACAAGCATAAGTACAAGCTGACTCATTGACTCATTTATTGTCTCATCCTCGCCCTCCATGTCTATTGAATAGCCATCAGGAATGCTAAGTTTATCAATTTTTGATTTAATTTTATCGCTTAGTAATGTTACATTATGGTTTTCATCAACCGCACCTGATACTGTAATATATCTTGTCTGAGCATCTCGATGAATGGTACTTAGTGTCTGTTCCTGCGAAATAGTGCAGATATCACTGAGCGGAATCTCCTTTTCACTGCCATCATTATCCTTATAGGTAAATGTAAGGTTTTTAATGTCGTCCACAGTCACATCAGACTGCTCTGCAGATTGTAGGTATACCTCATAGTCCTTTATGTCGGTCGTAATGGTTGTTGCACTCTTTTGAGATGATATCTCACCGGATACGAGCTGGTATACCTGAGCCACCGTATAGCCATACTTTGCTGCTTTTTCCTTATCCACAGTTATCTTAAGCTCATTGATTGTATCTCCAAGACCGTCATCTATATCTGTCACGCCCTTTGTGTCCTTAAGGATATCTGCCACATCACCTGCAAGCTTCTGCAGCTTGTCTATATCATTACCCTTAATCCTGACAGAGAGACCACTTCCGAAAAACTCTGATGAGTCCATAGCCTGTGAAGATGCTGTTACCTTGCAGTCCAGATTCTTTGTGCGTTTTTCAATTTCATCTATTACCTTATCCGATGAAACATCCGACTTCTCATCAAGCAATATATACATGCTCACGCTGTCGCTTCCTGAGCTCATCAGGTTCATGGTCGAGCTGCCGCCTGCTGTAGCTCCTATTGTGTCTATGCCCTTTATATCAGATATTTTGTCCATGACCTTATCAGACAGCTCTGTAAGCTGCTTGAAGTCGAGCTTTTCGTCATCCTTTGCCTCTATGGTAAGTGAAATCTGATTTGACTCCATGTCCATATCCATAAATGTCATTCCCCTTGATATGCAAAGTGCGCCACTGCCGACTAAAAGCACTACTGCCGCAATAAATACCACCGGCTTAAATCTAAGACATATGCCGAGCACATTTGCATACCAATCCTTAAAACGGTCAAACCATGGATGCTTTATATCCTTCGTCTTTTTGAGCATGCCTGAAGCAATTGCCGGTACAAATGTGAGTGCCACTACAAGAGATGCCATAAGTGTAAATGCTACAGTAAGTGCCAGGTCTACAAAGAGCTGTCTCGTGATTCCATCAGTAAAAATGATTGGCGCGTACACACTTACCGTGGTAAGTGTAGAGGCAAAAATGGCTCCTGCCACCTGATTTGCACCCTCAACAGCCGCCTTCTTTACCGAATATCCCTCTCCCCTTAATCTGTAGATATTCTCGATTACTACTATTGAATTATCCACCAGCATTCCTATTCCAAGCACAAGTCCCGACATTGAAATGATATTTAAGGTGATATCCGTAAAATACATAAGCACCACTGCCACAATAACCGATAGCGGTATAGATGCTGCGATAACAAGTGTTGGCTTTATATCCTTTAAGAACAAAAGCAATACGAAAATGGCAAGTATTGCTCCCACTATCATATTCTGCATCACACTTTTTACAACCATGTCGATGTATACGCCCTGGTTCATAAGCACTGTGGTGTGTAATCCGTCATTTTCCTTTTCCAGCGAATCAAGCTTGTCTAAAAGACGGTCTGTGACGTCTCCTGTAGAGTAGCCGGTCTGCTTCTCCATGGAGAGCATTATTCCGGGATTACCGTTGACTATCGCATATGTCTCATCCGAGTTGTCAGTCATCTCAACATCTGCCACATCACCGACATGAATAGGAGCTATTCCATCAAGCTTCATATCCATAAGCACCAGATTTGTTAAATCATCAATTGATTTTATCTCATCTCCCACCTGTACTATGTACTGCGTGCCATTTGAATCATTTACATAGCCTGCAGGCATATCAAAATTCTGAGCGACGAGCAGCTGCGAGAGTGAGTCAATTGTTAAAACTGCATTTAAGTTTGACTTGTCAAGTGCATCATCCTTACTCTTTTCAAGCTCCTTCTTTGAGCTGTCAAGAGATGCCGCTGCTGTTGCAAGCTGTGCTGACTGCTGTCCTATGCTTATCGAGCTTATAGCTGCCTGACTGTTTAGATTATCATAGGCATCTAAAAGTGCTGTCTCTCCTTGTGCTATCTGGTCAAGCCCGCTTTGGCACTGCTCTATACCTGTATTCACCTGAATGAGAGTCTGTGCTATCGCTGACGCTGCCGCAGGCAGATCATCTGCTGTGTTTACGGTGATTCCAAGCGCCGAGAGACCTGAAAACTGTGATGCAATCTGCTTATCAACCTGCTCAAGCTGCGCTTTGAGTGCTGTGCCCGCTTCACCCGGTGCATTTGCGCCCTCTTTGAGTGACGGAATTGTCTTTGTATATGTATCACTATTCATGAAGTCTGAAAGAGCTGACTGAATTGTTTCAAGCTGGCTCTTCTGCTCATTTAAGCTTGCAAGAGTACTCTCCAGCTGAGTCTTCTGCTCTGCAAGCTTTGCCTTTTGCTCCTTTAGCGTATCCACTCCCGCGCTCATCTGATCCGATGCAGATGTGATTGCGTTTTGTCCGCTCTCTATCTTTGCGCTTGCATCATCCATCTGACTTTTTGCATCGTCAAATTTCTTTGAAACGGCATTATTTATTTTCTCATTGAGCGCATCTATCTTGGCCTGATTCATCGTGACCTGTATCTGCTCGGTGAGCTCACCTGTTGCAGTCACTGATGCAACACCCTCTGTACTCTCAATTGCAGGCTTAAGTGTGTTTTCCACAAAGTCTGTGATTTCCGACTTGCTTTTCCCATCCATATCCACAGCAGTCATCATGATTGGAAGCATGTCCGGATTTATCTTCATAATGGTCGGAGTACCCACTCCATCCTTCCAGCCAGCCTTGACCTGATCTATTTTCTGCTGCATCTCTATCACTACAGAATCCATGTTGGCATTCTGCTCATACTCGCATGTCACCAGAGAATAGCTGTTATATGACATTGAGCTTACGTTTTTGATATTGGACGTAGTTGCCATAGCTGCTTCAAGCGGCGCGGTGACATCGCTCTCCACCTCCTGTGGACTTGCTCCCATATCTGTTGTCACGATAAGTGCATACTGAAAGCTCATATCCGGCAGCAGATCTGTCGTCATCCTGCCAAGTGATACAACACCGAGTACTATTACCAGCAGTACTCCTACAAGTACAGTAAAAGGCTTTTTTACACTATATCTGGATATCATCTGACCCCTCCTTCTTCTTTTCTTTGATAATGTCCTGCCTTAGTTTGATAGACATTGTGATTACTACGATTTTCACAATAAATTTAATTCGCTGTTATACTTTTATTATACAATGTGGCGGATTGCAACTCAATTGGTTTATACTTTTTTAAGAGTTTTTGACAATAAAAAAGACACCCAATTATACGATTAATATAATTCGATGTCTTTAAATGTCTTTAAATATCTTTTAATATCTTTTATTTATTTTAGCTTCAAATGCCCTCTTCCTCAATCTCATCCTCATCATCATTGATACCTGCAACAGCACTTGTAACGGCTCCGATTACAGCGACAAGCGCAAAGATGATAACTAAAAAAATAACTATAAAAAATGCTACTAAAAAACCTGTATCTGTCATATAATTTACCCCCATAGCTGTCTCACAGCTTCTTTAAAATATAGTTTTAGTTTAACACACTTGTCTGTAAATAACAATATCGTAAAGGGCTAAATTATTGACTAAATATTGACTAAAATATTGATTTATGAAATTGCTCAGTCCTTGATCTGCATACCGTTTGCATCCATATGATAGCCTTCTGTCATGATCAGCTTTGATACCGGAACTATCTCATAGCCCATTTCCTGCAGCTTCGTGAGCATCTCATCGAGTGCCTGCGAGGTGTATTTTGCGCCAAGATGGCAGAGTATTATCGAGCCACAATCCAGGCTTTTGTGATTGCAC
>OGNZ01000609.1_pt1 | contig 23428 bp, 27 predicted proteins | sample 1573601 | NCBI WGS metagenome assembly OGNZ01 (sample SAMEA2582009, study PRJEB24529) | metagenome | biome: Human gut stool | place: China | collected 2011
ACCAGCGCACCCGTGAGGGCCTTTTGACCGCCCGGCTGAACGGCAAGCAGGTTGGTCGCAAAAAGGGTGTCGGCTTTGAAACAAAGAAAGCCAGAGAAGCCAAACAGATCATCCGTACCCATTGCAAGACCTTTGGCGGCACACTTGACGATGCCGAGTGCATGAAGCTCACAGGTCTTGCCCGGAATACCTATTATAAGTATAAGCGTCAGATTCGAGCTGAACTGATGGCTGAACAGGATTTGCCGAAAGGAGCAAGTATCTTTTATGAACCGCCAAAATCATTCTGAGCCGGAGAACAGGCTTACTTTGGAGGAACAGCAGGAGTTTTTAGAACTTCTGGCCCGTCTGTCCCCTGAACAGCGTGAAGCACTGAAAGAAGTGCTCAAGTCCTTTACCTAAAAATAATCCGGGGCAGCCCCTAAAAGCCGTCCCGGATTATTTTTTAGGCAAATTGTAGCTCGTTTAAGTGTCGTAACGCCAAACGTCCATATTCTTCAATAGTTTTAATGTGACACTCTTCAGCAAAGGTGCGTTGGTGTACTGCATCAGCAATTGTATACGACACAATCACTATCCCTGTGCCAATAGATACGATAATACCTGCGGGGCCTCCCCACATTCCCTGTGCAGCAATCGAGATCGCCAAAAGAGACAGTGAAAAGAGTGCCTGTTTACCGACTTGAATGGCCGCAGACTTCAAACATTCTCCACGGTAAATAAGCTTTACAAATTGTACCGTAGAGAATACGGCAACGGTAATGGCTCCAACCGTTCCCATTGTGCACATTTTGGAAATATTAGCTGTAATTTCAAGACCAGCGTTAGACAGGACACCTTCAATAGCATTTGTTGCTACTTGACCAATAGTTCTTCCGATACCGTAGCCAACAACAGACTGCACTCCTGATGCTACGCCAGATTTCCCACCATTAACAAACGCATATTTTACCGAATCAGGTGTGATACCCGATTGCGCCAAAGATACTGCAAAACCAATGGTAAATCCAATTCCTGCACCAATCGCAACAGCACTTGCAAGGCCCTGAATTTCATTTTTACGGATTGCATTCTTTACCTTGCCTTTGATGCCGGTATCTTCCATGACTTTATCCATTGCCTCATTATCAACATAGGCATTTCCGTTTTCATCCTTCTTTATGGTTTTGGATAGGTCATCATTCTGTTTTTTGGTCATAGGAGTTGATTCCGTTCCATCCTTACCGTGGATTCGGTCATCAATCAGATCACGAGTCTTTTCCTGCTGCGTAGCAGCATTCTCTCGACCTTTAGCCCTGTTTTCTTGTGCTTTTTTAGCCAGTTCAGCTTTCGCATCATCAACCTGATCACTTGGAACAATTCGGTGTTGATCTCCATATCCCGGATCGGATTGTCTCATGGCACTAGATTTTGCGTCTTTATAAAACTTCAAACTGGCTTGTTCATCACCATACTGAATATCAGGGGATGAAAGGCCATTTTCTTCTGGAACAGTTGCCCTTGGAGCATCAGACCTTTTAATTGTAGCATCAAGATTATAACTATCAGCCACAAAGTTTTCTGCCATATAGCCTCCTCGTGAGGCGACAGTGTTATTTGCATACTGCATTCCACGGCGTGACACATTCGCAACTAAATCGGAAAAAGCCTGATTTACGTCATGGGTATAAGTAACAGTCGAATACGTCATGCCTCCCATGGCCGGAGAAATCATTCCAGCAATCGGCAGTGAATCTGCCTTTCGTTGACGTGGCTCAGCAATGTTCTGATAAAAACTCAAACTTTTATTGTTTTTTATCGCTGTCAGCATAAGGTTCACCCCTGCTTTCGCTCACACTCAATCGAATACTTCGTCAGTTCCAACTTTCCGTTATCATCCAGTTTGTTAAAAATGTAGGAGTAGACATGATTATAGAAAATCAGGGTTTCATTAAATAACCGTCCTGCATCATATGCAAACAGCGTCGTGGAAACAAGGCCCAAAAGCTGGCTCTTATCTTTATACCGCGATTCATTATTCTTGAAACTTGTAAAAGCAGAGTTGTATGCATTAACAGCCTTTTTGTTGTAGTCGATATTATCTTTGTACTCCAACTGGCGCATCTTGGCACTGATGGTATCAGTGCAGCTCTTGTTCAACTGGTCATAATGTGTTTTCTGCTCTGACGTTAAGTTATCATGGTCAATTTCAGCATCCACAGCACTAATTTCCTGCAAGAGCTTGTCAAACTCTGCATGGGTCTTGGCATTTTCCAACTTCTGCTTTATGGTATAGAGCTTTTTGATTTGCGTGGTGTTGGTGGCCTCGATTGCTCTTTTCTGTTTTTCGTATTCTTCCTGTTCGAGCTGTGCAATGTCCGTAACTACTGCACCAAGTCGATTATGGTACACATGAATGTTGTTGATGATGTCATCCGTAAGATCTGCATTTTCTTCATAAAAAGAGAGAACAAGATTTGCTTGGTCTGCAAAACTCTTACGTTCATCGGTACGAGGCAATTTTTCAGCCAGCATCAGCAGGAAATCCAAATAGGCATTTACGCACTCCGAGTCTCCCGGAGCTTTATTCACCATGTTGCGTCCAATCAGCAATGCTTCCTGAATTTTACCAGCATCCTTGTATTCATTGAACATCGGATTCATAGCAATTTCCTTTCATTCCAAATCCCAGTTGTAGAGGTCACGAAACCATTTCCTTACAATGGGATATGCTCGAAAAAATTCTGAATACCTTTCGCCGCAGTAAGCGAAGTTTCAATTTGCTCAATATCATAACTATCGACAGTTGTCTGCAACCGTTCCACATAAGCAGTCCACGCCTGATCGAGTTGCTCGGCTGCTTGGTCAAATGCAGTTTCCGTCTGCGCCCAATATTCATTGATGGCTTTTCTGTACTGGTCAGTAACACCTTTTTCTTCATAAGCATTCACCAGCTTTTTAGCGACACTCTTTTCCCAGCCGCCGCCAAAAAGTTTCATAATGCCCAGTCCGGCACTAATCAGCGCACCTGCCACAATACCAATCGGGCCAAGGAAATTGGCAAACAGCGCAATCTGACCACCTATGCCAAAGAGGAAAGCCCAGCTTCCAAAAGCAAATGCTGCATCAGCAGCTAGAAAAGCTCCCAGTCCTCCGATAATTCCGATTTTAGCAAGTGAAGATGCAAACGCATAACCAGCATCAAAGTCTGCATTAAGATTTGCTTCTTGAAACGAAGCCTGAACACCCTCCTGATAATCGCTCACATATTCTTTGACTTTCACAGACAACTGTTCCGATCTCTCTTTCAGCAAATCGGAACATTTACTTTGCATTTCATCCTGCAACTGGCTTGCAAATTGCTGAATGTCCTCTTTTTTATTTTTGATACCCTTGGATTTGATTCTTCGTGTAATCTCATCAACGGTCAGCACCGATGTGCAATACTTTGTGCATTCATTCAGAGATTCCCCGTTGAGAGAATGAATCAAATCTTTGATTTCACGCTTTTTGTTATCGTTCTCAGCAGTTCGTTCCAAATCAGAATCCTGAATATCTTTCAAAAGCTCAACGTATTTCTGCCGATCTTCGACAAGTGCCTCGTACTTTTGGATTTCAGCTTCCAAATTCGGCTCTTTTCTGGCAACATACGCCCGAACCGATTCTTTGCATTCCGTATCAACGATTTCAGGAATTGTCTCCAGAACAGCTTCTAGGTTATTTCTAAATTTTTCGCAGAGCGCAGGAATATCAGTTGTATAAGTAAAGAAGCGGCTCTGAATTACAGCGGGAGAATAGTCATAGCCAGATTCTTCTGCACGGCTTTTCCAATAGCTGTCCGACAGTGTAGACATATATCGCTCACAGCCACTCTTCAAAATATTAGCAAGAGAAATTTCATTGCCATTATCAACAGAATCCGCATGAGAAGCTACAACAAACAGGTTTGCCAACGGTTTAAGACCATTTTCACCTTTTTTCTCTAAAACAGGGAGCGTACGGACATTGTTCTTCAGATATTCAATATCTTCAATTCTCAAGAAACCACTTGCCAGCGATAAGTAAATCAAAACATCTGCGTGTGCCGCAGTCTTTGCCGTAATAACATCATCACTTGCAGTTTCCGTTCCATAGCCCGGCAAGTCGATAATATCACAGTTCAAAAGAATCGGAGCATCAACGAAAACAACTGCGGAACCAGCCTCCGTCTTTAATCCACCGCCTTGGCGAGTAGAATAGGTTTCCAGAAGGCTTAAATCTCCTCCGGCAACCTTCCACTTTTCGCAGTATTTTTCATCATAAAGTCGTTTAGAATTCCAAAATTTCTCGTTGCCGCATTCTCTTTTGAAAATCCATGCTTCATCATGGATGAACGCAGGACGATCTTTAATGTGCTTTACATAAACTGCCGTTGAAGTAGTCGGTGTCCATTTCGCTGGCATTTTTTCGGCACCAATCAGTGAATTGATGAGAGTGCTTTTCCCGGTGTCCGAGCGACCCACGATGGCCACAGTAGGTTTAACGAACTTCGACATGATGCCGATTTCAAGGTCGTCTATGTAATTTTTTCGCATATCATCGGGAATATCCATCTGTTCCAGCGCAGAATTAAGATAGCCTGACAAACTCTTTTTGGTAAAGTTCGTTTTCTCCCAAGTATCTTTTGCATTGATAGGTTTGACCCGCGGCTTTTCATAAGAAAGGATCGTGTTAAAGTCCAACCCAGACTTGGTTGCTATTTTGACAATCAAGTCCATATCAGGTTTCCCGGTCTTATCGAGTTCCTGAACTTCCTGAATACTGATTCCGTAGAGATTTGCAAATTCTTCCTGCGTAAGTTTGAGCTTATCACTCCGTAATGATTTGAAATCCATATCGAGGCTCCTTTACGTTATTTTTCTCGTTCAATTACAAGCTTTCCCGGCGTGTAAAATTGAATTTTATACCAAGACAGTTCTTCGCCCATCGGGTTCATAAAGTGATTCACAACTGGCCCAAAACCCGTTACAAGCATCTTTCCAAGTGGATTTGCTTTCAAATCCAATCCATATTTTTTCTTTACCGTATCCGCGTACGATGTTACAATCGTGATTTCCGGTGCCCTTTCTTTCAGAGCATTGCGCAGTTCAGTCTCGTTTGCAACCATCTTCATAAAACAACCTCCTTAGTATTGGCCGTTCATACGTTCGATTTCCTGCTTCATCTCCTGCACCAGCATTTCCGGTGCAGTCACCTTGACTTTGCTACCTTGACTGAGCAGCCACATTTTCACGCCTGTTCCAAAGACTTCTGCTTCAATGGAGCAAACGTCCTCTTTTTCATCTACGACTTTTGCCATCGGGAACTTGTCCAGAACAGCTTCCACCGATGGGCCATAGTAGTTGAAGCTGATCTTCTGCGGCTCTCCGCCGAACATGAACTGAGTGCGGTTCTTATACTCGCCCTCTTTGAAGCGGTCTTTATAGGGTACAGAGAACTTTTCTCCTGTTTCCTTGATGGAATGTATCCTATCAAGCCGATAAATGGTTGGATAAGGATCGTTCTTTTTATGGAAAGCCTCTCTGGTGGAGTGGTCTGTGATAACAGCCATGAGATAGAAATAATACTCTGAGAACATCAATCCCACCGGCTCAACCATCCGTTTTACGATTTGACGGTCTTTCAGCTTCTGATACTCAATTTCCAGCACCGACTGATTTCGGATGGCCTGTGCCACCATCCACAGATTGTCCGGGTCAACGGTTGCATGAGCCGGGTCGTGATAGTGGAACAGTTCATTGCTGATAAACCACTCAATGTCGCTTTTTTCTTTCTGAGACACACAAAGGTTCAGGATGATTTGCAACTGCTTCTCAACCTGTTCTTTGGTAAAAGCTCGGCTTTCCAGCAGAATCTTGCATAGGGCCAACACTTCACCTTTGGAAAGCTGCTCGATCTCCTGTGTGACCAGACGGTAGCCATTTTCTTTCTTGTCGTACTCGATCTTCCGTACGATGCCTTCCTTGGCACACTGTTCCGAAAGAAAATCCCGGATGCTGTCAATGTCTCTCTGAATAGAGCGGACATTCACATGGTACTGCTCTGCGGCCTGTTGCTTATTGATGAGCTTACCAGAAAGAAAATCCTGATAAAGTTCCAAAACACGGGTCGTTTTTAAGGTGTCTGCTGTCATTGGTTTGCCCTCCTCTTCGGTTCAGCCCCATTATAGCAACCGTGGTGGACAGGCATTGTCTATCTTCTTCTTTGTCTATCAAAAAGTTTTTGGTTCTAAAATCTGTGCGAGATTTCTAAAAAGGGTTTGATTGCTACGATATATACTATTGAAAGTATACGACTAATGCAATTAACGGTCAAGCCTTGGAACAATAAAATCGTAAGTAATCACTACGATTTGTACAAGGAGGTCAACCATGGAACGAGAGAAGCCTACATTTGATATTTTAGGGCGCATTGAACAGGAACGCCTTTCCCGTGGCTGGTCCGAGTATGCCCTTGCAGAAAACTCCGGGCTGACCCAATCCACCATCTCAACATGGAGAAGAAGAAATCTTCAGCCGAATGTTGCTTCTATCGAGAAAATCTGTGCAGGCTTCGGCATTACCCTCTCTCAGTTCTTTCAGGAGGAGGACTCAGTTTATCTGACGAAGGAGCAAAAGAAGCTTCTTGATCTCTGGGCTAAACTCTCTCCTGCTCAAAGAGAAGCAGTCACTAAAATGCTGTGTGCTTTCCTATATATAGAGGAAGAACCCTGAGTTTCAACTGCATATTGCCAGATAAAAGCGGCCAAGCCTCAAAAAGCTTGACCGCTTTATCCTTTTGAATAATAGGGTTTAGGTACAGGATTCCCAGATTTTTGCCAGATCACTGTTCAGCAGCGTTTCATGTTCCAGAAGCTCTTTCTGGACAGCAAGCAGGAAATCTCTGTTGTCATAGAGAATCTTATAGGCTCTGCGGTATAACTCTTCCATCTTAGCTGCTCTTATAGCTTCGCTACTGAAAAGTCTTGTCTCCGACATTCTATTATTCGCCGATTCGACCTCCGAGAAACCAGCACCTGCGAGGGATGTCATCCAAAGATCAAGCAGCCGATTGGCATTCTGAATGTCACCACTTGCATTTACATCCATCACTCCATAAATTAAAGACACACCTGCTTTTCCTGCCAAAGTCTTCGTTATATCGTTTAGAAGTTCTTCTTCGTTTTTCAAGTAAGTAGAACAACCATTCTCGAAGCCACCAATGCAGCTCTGATTCCCACGAATGGTAACGATGCCGATGCTGTCAGGATTCAGAATCTCTCCTACAACTGCGTGAGCTGCTTCATGTAATGCAATCTTCTGGCATTCGGTCAAATCAAGGCTCTTGTCTGTTTTGGAGAGCCTATAAACCACCTGAAGCAGCGCATCTGTCACATCATCTTTGTAAATATGCTCGTGTCCTTGGTAGGTGCTATTCAGCGCAGCAAGGTTCATTACTGTTTCAAGGGTAGCACAGCTCACCTTGGGCATAGCTTTAACAATATCCGAGATAAGAACATCTTCTGCTAAATCCTTATCCCGGAGATAATAGCTGACGATCCTCTCCGCAATCTTTCCCATTGGAGGGTCAAGATAAAGCGTGTAGTCGAATCTTCCGGGTCTTAGCAGCGATGGAGGCATATATTTTGTGTCATTTGTTGTAGCGATCACAAAAAGATCTGTGCTCTTTGCATCGTCAATACAGGCTTGTAAGCAAGCCCATTCTGGCGCATAGGGAGAGTTGGATTCCACATAGAGGTTCAAATCCTCTAGGAGCAGTATACTAGGTGCGGTCTCTTTTGCGGCCAAGAAAGCAGCCCTCAATTCATCCAGAAAACTGTTCTCCTGACTGGTTTTCCGAAAGACAAGAGACTTGCGGCCTGATTCTTTTATAAAGACAGATGCTAGTAGGCTCTTACCAAGACCGGGAGCTGATTCCATCAGAAGTCCTCTGGGGATAGAAGCTCCTTTGCTTTTATAGAGTTCTGGCCTTTTCAGGGCATCCAGTATTTGACGTAGAATGTTTTTTGTAGATTCATAACCGATGATTTTTTCGTCAAATCTGTCCATTGTAAACTTCCTCTCTATTACTTTGTTTTAATTCTTCTGTTCTGCTTTATCTGCTCCTTTGCAGTTAAAGGAGCATTGCCATATTTGATGCAATCATCTCCATATAATGCAGCTTCTCGGTCTTGTTGAAGCCTAGGATTTCTTTGAAGTTTCTCTTCAAAATGAAACACCCACTCTTGAATGATTTTCTCAAGTTCTCTCCGTTCTACAACATAACCAGAATAGAACAAGTTTAGTGTTGTAAAGGACACTGTGCAAATAACGAAATGAATATGCACACAATATGTATCGGCATGAATTCCGTAGGCAGCAATAAAGCCTTTAGCAACATAGGAACTTGCTATAGATTGTGCCAAGGGAATCAAATCCTGCGGTAAAATACAATCACTCGCCTGAAATGAAACAATCCTATGCCTTACCAGTTGTGGAGTATCTTTGTGCCTTCTTTGAATTATAAAAAGCATCAACCGATAAACCATATCCGGATTATTTATATCAGGAATCATAGCAGGTAAACATCCTGTCAAATCATCTGTTATAATGTTTGCTCTCCTGCTATCATCTGCCGTTTTATTCAGCCTAAAAACATACTGAAGAAGACTATATAAATCTTCTAATGATTCATATTTATTTTTGACAAGTTCTATATGCCACATACCTTTGAACCTCCTCTTTAATACCCTCTATATCATTATTGCTTGCAAGGACTCCAATATTTGAAATCAAATTATCAACAAAAGTCTCGTCAACTCCTGTAAAATAGATAGCACTTTTAAAAATTTCAGTTGTGTTTTTGCCAGTCTGTTCTTTTTTCTTTTTTAAAAGCTCAGCCTCAGATTCAGTCAGCCTTATATTTATTTTCATAATCACCAATTCCTTTCTTCAAAATATTTACGGGCCTGCGGCCCCCTCTAGCAAGAACGGTAAAATGTATGTACAACACACATCTTATCCTTTTCTTGGGCAATCAATGATTTAACTATTGATTGCTTATCTTAATGTTAGCTGTGTTAATAAAGATTAAATTTCACCTTCTTTCCTCTCCACGCATTATTCAGCATGAACATCAAGATTATTTGTATGTACATCTTGTTATCAATCATTATTTTCAAGCAACAGAAAACCCACATGGAGTCATTATCCATGTGGGCATTTTTCGTATTACCATCCAGCAGCTTTCATATGAGCTTCCTGCACAATATATTCTTGTACTGCTCTCTTTGGAATTTTCCATACTCTTCCAATTCGCATCGCTTTGATCTTCCCGGTCTTCAAGAGCTTATAGGTGGTGTTCATACCGCAGTTCAGCATATCAGCAACTTCTTCCGGGGTTATCAGGGTGTCGTAATAATCAAACATAACGGCCAATCCTCCTTTGATGGGTTACTATACTGTTGCCGAATGTCAAATCATACCAGATACAAAGAAAGGGCAACCACTTGCGTGATTGCCCTCTATCATCGTTATTCATGATCTCATCCTACGGTTTTACAATAATTCACGCCAAAATGGTGCCGAGCTTCCACCTATTTGAACTTTTTTGAGCCGAATTTTTGGGGAAGTGTAGGATAAGCACCTGAGAGTTGCAGAAAATCTTGTATCAACTTTTCCTTGGTTCTCCTGCAACCGGATTCTTTCGATCCATAAATTGGGTCTTTATATAATTCAGATAGTGGCCATCCACCTTTTTGGGTATCATCTGATCCAGTTCATTACAGGTGATCGGTGCCTCTATTTCCTCGACAGGGGTAAGGGTTTCAATGATATAATCCGATAATTTGCGAACCATATCCGGCTTTCTCTTTACGGAATTGCAGACACTTTCTGATATATGAGGTTCAAACTTTATTTTGCCCTCATCAATATAATCCGCCAGAATCTCAAATGTCGTTTGAATGATTTCCGACGAATTATTTGATTTATTCAAATCAGCTTTTACCGCTTTGACCAAAATCGTGCAGAAGCAGGTATTATACAATGGCACTACCCAATTCGCCATGAAATCCATCCCTTCTTCATAAATTTTCTTCCATTTCCGTATGATCTCACTTTCATTTTCCATTTCGGGTGTTGTTCCCCAATTTCCTTTTATGCTTTTTTCGATTTCCGTCCTCCATGTTTCAGCAGGCATTCCGTCAAGCATTTCATTCAATGTCTTAAATGCCATATCGACCAATGCCGCCCGATTTATGATGTTGCCAAGCATATGACAAGTACTCATCTGCTTTATGGATGTCACATCATCGAGTTCGATTCTTCTGGCCTCATGGAGTTTTTGTACATTTTCCCACAAACTCATCGTCAACTGTATACCGAGTGCCTGTTCTATGCGGATTGTAATATACAGACGATCTGCATTTGTCAGTTTCGGATTATCGTTCAAAGTGCAAAGATTGTTATATAGATTCTTCAGCTTCCGAATTTCTTGCATAGTCAGCTGATGTTTATCCGGTTCCGGCCTCAATCCATCATAGGCATCCTTGACGATATAAAGTGCTGCCATCGCCTTATTATATCTTCTGAATATTGCCGCTACATCCAGATCACTTAATTTGAATCCGGAGTTTTTTCCGCTTACAAAGAAGCTTTTGTATTGTGGCAGAATAGATAATTTTTTATCTGCGGATTCAGAACTCGATTTCAAGGTACTGTTTGCACCGGAACATTTTTTCTTTATTTTTTTCTCTTCCTCTTTATCTTGAAACTCAAATGTATCCAATTCGGATTTCTTGTTTAAAGCCATACTGCCAGTCTGAAAAGTATAGACATTATTTTGAATCAGATAATCCATTCCTGTGACTATGCCTTTTTCGGAGGATTTTTCTTTTGAGCCAAAATAAGTATACTTTACTGCTTCATACGCACTGACCGGGTTTTCCTCCCCAATAATTTCTCGAAGCTGGCAGTAGAGCTGCGCAATCGCATTTTCTCCTAAAAAGTTTTGTACTGCTTCTTTTCCATAAAGAGGGGGCAGACATCCTACTCCAAAAGGTTTTGCGATTCGATCTCCCACTAAAGGCTCAAACATTGCATACGCTTCTTTTACTGCCCAGTCGATCAGTGCATCTTCCTTTTTGGGGCGCTTACTCAGGTCTGGTCTGTCCAGTCGAAAGCTATATCGCAGGATATTGTCTGCAATCGCACACCTTGTCACAAACCGCTCATCACTTCTCGGTTCCTTCTTCATCATAATTCTCCCCATTTATTCAATCCTGTTCGTAATAAGTTTGTGTAAACAAACTCAACTTATATTTCATATTATATCATGATTTATGCACGATTTCAATAGTATTTCGGCCGATTCTGCACAACTTCAAACTCAAGGTTGTTATTCTCCTCAAAACGTGCTACCATACTGTCACCGGAAGCGATCCGGGAGTTGAGCAAGGCCAATAAGCCTTGCTCAGTACATAACTCATAACAGATCTAGGAGGTATCACCATGATTAACACCATATAGATTTCAAGCCGCTCTCCCCCTCGACAGAAAAAACACCTCAAAATCCGCACATTGAAAATAGCATATAGAAACGGAGATGTATGGTATGAACGGCTATCAGCCGCCCCTTGTTCCACAATCTGCCGTCACATTTGGAGATGAACGACTCGTTGATCCATGGGCAGAAACCATGCTACGGAATACCTGTAGTAATTTTCAGGTTCAAAACATGGCGTTGCAGCAGGAAAATGCCGCTTTGAAAACCAAAAACCAATCTCTACAGCAGCAGAGGGCAAATTCGATTTTCAAAGTAGCTGATCGCGCTTACCTGCGGGAGTTTAGTGCCTATAGAACAGAGCATTTTGTAAAGTTTCCCGATGAGAGATACTACCTTGTCAGAGAAAATGGTTTCGGTGCTCCCTACGAGGTCACCAAGCCCCTATCGGACTGCACAGAATTCTCCGCTCGATATGTGTTTGACCCACGAGACGGCTCCACACTCATTGAAGTCCAGTACCGTCTTCCAAATGGAAAGCGGGCCAGCTTCAGTATTCCCGCCGAAAAATTTCGGAAGAACACTCTAGCTCAAAGTTTTTACAAAGGTGGTGGAACACTTCACTTCGGAAAAGATGGCCCTCGGCTGTTTTACATGCTGATTGCACAACTCTTAAGCAGCCGCAACTCATGCATTCTATCCATACCAGGGTGGAACTTCAACAATTCCCGATGGACTTTCAAAGAGTCAGCAACGTGTGAGTCGATATTGAATAGCCCCATTCTTCCTACTGCCGGTCTTGCATCGGAAAATCAGAGAATGATGTCATTGATCGTAGGACTGTCACTCTTAAAAACACATTTTGGGGAAGCAATGCAACCGACCAAGCCTTATGCGATGATTTCTGAAAGTTTCTCTGTCACAACAGAAATTACACTTAATTGCCGACTTTCGGAACTAAAAAAGCAGCTATACAATCACCGCGATGACCTGCTTGTTTATATCCATGACGGATCTAATTCTTCCCGTCACCAAAAAACAACGAATTACGGCTTTCTCTCAGATGAAGCCGTAAAAGGAAGTGCAAGTCGTTCAATCTATATTGTTTTGGCAAGAAAGCTGACTCCAGAGATTCGCGAGAACTGTATCCCGATTATTCCAGCGGAGATTTGCAGCACTACTGATGCAGCCTCTGCAAACTGGAACGATTTAATTTCCTTGACAGAAAACAACCCTGATGAGTTTAACTTACGCACTCAACGTGCATACGAAGAAGCGTGCAGTAACTTCAAAGGTTCAGATTACTGTCAGGATGCAGCGGTTTTGAGTGTCGTCTCTGAAATCATCTGTTGGACTTTCTCTCGTACAGACGCAACTCACCAGCGTGAAAGAAAATTCCAAGACACATATAAACAGACTTTGGAGAAGTATGTTCAGTATTGGGACTCTCTGGCAGATGCTTCTGCGTTAGAGCGTTTCCGCGATGCGCTTTACGCCGCTGCCAGAAAGCAAAGCATTCGCTTCCGTGCCATCGGTAATATAGACGAAACTTATTGTAAGGAAATGGAGGTGTTATACGATGAGTACAAGCTATATATCACCCTTGACCTTGTGAAGTCCTTGGTTTCAGAGTATATGTCGGAATTTCTTGTCTCTGATGTTCTGGCTCAGTTAAGCGAAGCTGGCATCCTCTCTGACAGCATTGTAAAGACATTGACTCTCTCTACCGGGCATCCAAAGAATGTTCGGCTGCGCTCCATTAATCGCAGCTTTGTGAATGGACATGGACGCCGCGATATTACAACTATTTGACATAAAAAGGAGATTTTTTCATTGATTCCAGACTTTGAAATTAAAGTTACACCCGGAAGCTACGAGGAGGTTTCCGAAAGATTCAAAACCTATCTTCGGTTTCGCTTCGGTATTGACCCCGCCAGTGTATTTATTACAGGAGCAACAGGAAGCGGTAAAAGTACTGCTAGTATAAGTCTTGCTATCCAGTATGTTAAACAAGGTATTCCTGCACTTGCCATAGACATAAACCAAACAATGTCTCCCGAACACATTTGCCAGGCTCTGTCGCCAGAATTTGAATCGCTCGTGATACGACATAATCTGTATAGAAAAGCAGTGGCAAGCGACTTAATAACCCCTAAAATTTACGATGGCTGTATAGAGGATTCATATGACACTGCTTATGGATTATCTGAGATCATCAGTAAAGGTTATCGGTTGGGGCCTACGCAGGCCGCAATTCTTACCGATGCTATAAAATCCCGTGTAGATTGCAGAGAGACATCTCTACGAATTTTTCCCAGTATTCTTGAGGAACTTGAGAACTCCGGTTTGGCAAGTGCCCGCACACTGGCCAATCGTCTAAGACCTCTTTTGCGGAACAACGTATTCGAGTTCCAAAAAACAGGCAGCACTTCTCTCCCGCTTTCTCCGAATATTCACGTCTTTGATCTAAGCGGGTATCCTGCTGGCATACGAATTATCCTAGCAGAACTTCTGCTATATGATTGGTTCCGTTCTGCCCGTGCGCTGCAAACTCCAATCATCATTATGGTCGATGAAGTGCAGAATCTAAAGCTTGGTCGAGGCACAGTTTTGAATCAAATCATCACAGAAGGTCGTCGGTTTTCTATCGGTTCCATACTTATTTCGCAATCTCTGAAAGCCTTTAGCTCAGATGAGCAGTTGGCGTTGAGCCAAACTGGAACCAAGCTGTTTTTTAAGCCACCACTCACAGAACTTCGGGCATGTTCCGAGATGTTGGCGCCCCCACAGCACCGTGCCGAAACAGCTGAACTGCTCAAAACATTAAAAGCCGGCCAGTGTCTTCTACTGTCCGAATACGTTTACATAGGAGACGAGACTCACCCGTGCACTGATTGCATTCAGGTGAATGTTGACCTACCACAGTCCATTAAATAATAGGAGGATTTATCATGAACATCCCAGATGGATTTTTTGAAAACCCTGTTTCTCCCGAGTACGCTGATCTGCTTTCAACTATGGGCGCCCCAATTTTCTTTACAGAGCCTCCGTGTTGCCACTCCGGCGATTGTGGATACATCGATTGTAGTGCTATCACGCTGCGTGACCAGAGCCTATTCTTTAACTGCGGCTATGTCGTTCCTCCTTTAAACGCCCAATATGAGGAAGTACAACCTGATTTGCATTCTTTGGAGCGTTATGATTTTTCAAAAATGCCAGATCTTCCCTGGTACCCTTAATCGCCCTTTAAGAGTCCTATATCTCAAAAAGATATGCTTATTATGAAAAGCCACCTGTGCTTTCCATCATTTTACGAAAGGAGAGAAAAATTATGATTGATAAGCAACAGGATTTTCTTACACTAACCGGTGCGGCACGCCGTGCACGGAGCGAAGGTTATGATATAACATACCACGGTCTCCGCAATCTCGTAGCCGCCGGTTACATAAGTCACGTACCGAACGGATCACGTATCTACGTGTTTTACCCCAATGTGATCCGCTTTCTCCAGAAGGGGCTCACGGCTGAACAGAGCCTGGAGTACCAGCTCTCCCGCACCCGCAACTAATTCGACCATCCGCCCTCGGTATCCTAGATGCCGAGGGCATTTTTTGAAGCAAATTTAGATCAATTGGAGGTTCAATTCTATGTTCTGTGAAAATTGCGGTCATCAAATCTCAGATACTGCTAAATTCTGCTCTGCCTGCGGTCATCCCGTTGGCACAGCGCCATCCCCCGGTACAGTAGCTCCACCTGCCGTTCCAGCCAAACGAGAATCGCCCCGGCTGAAAGCCTCGTCTGGCAATGGCAGCATCACACGAATGTCCGGAACACGCCGGAAACCGTGGCTGCTCCGTATGCCAATCCCTGACCCTCACACAGGTATTACAGTTGTAAAAACTGTCGGCACTTATGTCACCCGTGAAGAAGCCGAAGCGGTTCGTGCTGAAATGATGAAACGCCCTGCTACACCATATCAAGATTCCACCTTAGCAAAAATTCACGAGATCTTTCTGGAATCTCGTGAGTACAAAGGCCGTTCTGATAAGGCCCGTGAACTGTATGATCTGGCATGGAAATACCTAAAACCACTTTGGTATTACAAAATTGCAGCCCTTTATGCACAGGACTTCCAAAACATCCTTGATAAAATGGCCGATAACGGCCTGTCTCAAAGTATGTTGGAAAAAGAGCGTACTCTTATCAGTAAGCTGTATCGCACAGCCATTGGCTGGCGTGTCGTGGATGCCAACCTTGCATCTGTCCTGAAAGTCGAAGGACGCAAATCTCCGGAACGCGAGATTTTCACGGACGAACAGGTGACGCTGATCCTGAGCCAGAAGAACACGCCCACCGGGCAGATGGTAATTGCTCTTCTGGCCTGCGGAGTGCGTATCTATGAGCTGCTGCACTTCAAACACGAAGATTTTCACCGCACGGAATCCGGTGCTTATCTGATCGGCGGCTGCAAGACCGAGGCCGGACGCAACCGCATCATTCCCATTCTCGACTTTGGCATTCCGGTTTTTGAACATGCGTATGCCACCTCTGTGGAAAATGGTCCGCTCTTTCCCAATGGAAAAGGCAGTTTCTGGAATGAGAAGAACTGGCGTAACCGCAAATTCTATCCTTTCTTGGAGGAAATCGGCATCCAGCCGAATCCTTACGACGAAAATGGTAAGCGCAAACCGGAGTTTTCCGGGAAGCTTGCCACCTATACGCCCTACACCACCCGCCATACCTACGCCAGCCTTTGTGACCGCGCAGGCGTCAACAAGGATATCCTGAAACGCGCTGTCGGGCACACGCCCAAATCCAAAACGTTAGATGAAGTCTATCTCCATCCGAAAGCGACCCAGATGATCGAAGCCTTTGATAAGGCCAATCAGCTGGTCAATGATGAAGTTCTGACCACAACGAAGGCATAACAACTTCAAAGAGAAAAGCTGCCAATCCGTGAGAATTTTTCTCTCATGGATGGCAGCTTTCTTTTTTTTGCACAATCTGTGTCAGGTCTCATCGCTTCATTCTTATTTAAAATTCAGCGGTGGAACTTTCTCCATCAGATCCTCCACGTTGCAATTCAGCGCACGCGCAAGGCGAAGCAGCGTTTCTGCTTGTGCTTTGTTGATGTCCTTCTGTCGCTGTTCGTACTGCTGGATGGTACGCACAGGCACATCAGCCTGTCCTGCCAGTTCCGATTGGCTCAATCCGGCCAATGTGCGCATGGCTTTCAGGTTTGTTTCCGGCTTTGCCTCACGGTACAACTCGTTCATCTTGTCTGCAAACTGCCGTACATCCATCTCGTGGTAGGGCGTATACAGCAGCCGCACTTTCGTGATAGACACTGCCTGTTCAATCTCCTCAAAGCGCAAACTGGTCAGCCACTGGTAATAGGCAAGAGCCCAACCTGTCCAGTATTCCGGGCTGCGGTCGTAGGCATACGAGGGTTTCTGCATGGGCACGGCTTCGCCCGCCTGCTCCAGTACAGCGCGGGCAAGTTCTACACCGGACAAGCCCACCAACACAGAACAATCCCCCTGTTCAAACCGAAAAGCCATCTTACTGATAAGAAACCACTGCCATGCCGTCTCCAACGGATAATGCAGATCGTTGACAAGATAATCCAACATCCGGGCAAGATTTTTCTGTGCAGCAGAAAGATAGCTTTTATCGTAAGCGTGGATCATTGGGCTTCATCTCCTCGTCGAGAATCGTGGTAATATAAAGGTCTCCCCTCTGACGGCGGTTGCGCTCCACGTCAAAATATTGGCGGCGGGCTGTCTGGTCACGGAAGGCCTTTTTCTTATACCATTCTTTAGAGTCTGCGGTCTCATAGCCGAGAAATTCCAGCTGTTCAAAGGCCGCTTTGCTTTTCAGCACGAACTGCTGCCCCAGCTTGCCCAAGCGCATGGCATTGCACAACTGGCGGTAAGAGATTGCACCGTTGATAAAATCGGATGCAAAGGAAAAATAGCTGTCATCTGCCCTGTAGCCAATGATGATATCAGCAGACTTATAGTTGAGGTGAAAAGTGTTCATCAGGTATTCTTTGGCTTCTGCGGCCAGCGGGGCAGAAGTATCGAATTCGCGGTTCTCCAAAAGAATCGTCAGCCAATGCAGCATCGTGTAACCGGGAGCGTTCAAATCCAGAATGGTCAGACCGTCGCATTCGATTTTATACCGGTTAGCGTAGCCATTGTGGTCGATGCCAACGCCCCACTTTTTACCCTAAAAGCACTCTTGCTCTGCGCTGTACCTCTTTTTCGATCATCTTCAAGCGATTTGGCGGCAGATTATAACGTGTCGCTCTGCGGTCAAAATGGAAATCCAGCAACTTGTGCAGCATAGCCCTGTGCCGGGGCTTCAGCACAGACTTTGCTTCGGCAAAGAAATCGTCATACGCAAGCGGCAGCAGGGTAGCAGCATATTCTTCAAAGGCTTTCGGGTCATCCCAGATGTCTGTTCCGCCCAGACTGAACAGCGAGTTTCCGTGGTCAAACAGCGGTGCGGGTGCCGCAACCGTGTTGGTCTTATTATCTACCAGCACACCAAAGTTTCCATAGTGGCGGTCTGTATTGCAGATGATTGCATCAAAGACCAGCATATCTTCCAGCGCATCCACAAAGTTCTGACCTAACGTCTGATAATACGCAAAAATTGCTTTTATTCCACCTTTGGACACAAGCTGTCCGATGGGAATATAAGAATACTCTTTGCTGGTGAACAGCTCACACTTGGAACAAAGCGTCTTTTTCAGATCTTTTGTCAGGGTGTAGCGAATCGCATTCACGCCCATCACCTGTGCAACTTGATAAGCATACATTTCCGAGTACGGTTCAAATCCCAGATTACTGAACCCTGACGTGCCACCTTTATAAAGATAGATTTTTCCGTTTTGTCTGCGCCAGCATTTTGGCAGCATCCCGTTGGTCGAGAACTCCGGGCAGGACGCAAGCGAAGTTCGTATGCTGCTGCCATATCCTGTAAAGGCGATTGCTGCCAGCACCTGACTGAATCGGTTATCGTAAAGATTTACTTTTTCAAAGGTGTCACCGGAACCCTCTGCATCTACCCAAAAGCAATCATTGAGTGAAAGACCTTTATTGGCTGCAATAATTCCAAGCGGTCGATTCAAAGAAAGCCCCACCTTAGAGAGCAGAGCGTCTACATACGCTCGGTTCTTCGGAATTGTGCGATGCCGCAGCCAGCGTTCTACACCATCTTCTGATACAGTCAGGTTCAAAGGTAAAAAGGAACGGTTTTCTTCGTAGACCTTTATAATATGGAGGTCAGTATCTGCACTGTCCATATTTGCTTCAAAGGTAAGCAGTGGCAAATCAAAATGCCGGATGGTGTAGCGCACAGCGATTTCTCCTTTCATCCATGATCTTTTCCTTTATTGTACGGCATCAGAATCCGAATGAAAAGCATCGTCGTCATTCTGCACAAAACTCAAGGATAAAATTTTATACCAAAAAAACTGCAAAAATCGGGTTTCTGAGGCCATTTTGCCGTTTCTCCCCGAATTTTGCTACAGATCTGCTACAAACTTGCTACAAACGACTGAAAAGGGGGCCTCCTACACGTTTCATTATCAATATGCAAAAGTGAATTCGTTTCACTTTTGCATATCAAAAAGCACGTAGATACAAGAAAAAGCCGCTTACCTTTTCAGGTAAACGGCCGTACGTTTGGTGGAGAATTAGGGACTCGAACCCCAGACCCCCTGCGTGTGATGCAGGTGCTCTAACCAGCTGAGCTAATCCTCCATATTCGCTTGTGTTGTGCGTTCCGAACTGGAACGTGATTATTATAGCACGGCCTTTGCAGAAATGCAAGCCCTAATTTAAAATTATTTTACTTTTCTCGAAACGCTTTCTCCGGCTGCAAAAATGGTGCGCCGACCGCCGGGCGTGCAACATTACCGCCGGGCAGCCGCATCGGCTGCACCCTGCACAAAAAATGTGCGGCAGGCTGTTGCTCTTTGCCTGCAAATCGTGTATACTTGGGGCAGAAAGCCGTACAAAAGAAATCGAGGGATGAATATGACACTTCGCGGGATCATCACGCTGGTAATATTGGCTGTGCTGTTTGCGCTGGCTGTGGTCTGGATCTCCAGACAGGGCGGCTGGAAGGGCGAGGGCTGCAACGGCAACTGCGCCTCCTGCCACAGCCATTGCGAGGACCCGGACACCAAGAAGAAATAACCAAAACAGGGCTGCTGCACGAAACACGGTGCAGCAGCCCTGTTTTATGGTTGCTTTTCACGGCTTTTTGCTCAGAACGCGCCGCGCTGGGCGGCGTAGACAGCGATGGTGCTCAAAAGGTCCTGCAACGCCTTCTGGTAGGTGGTGCGGCCGATGTGCAGCTGCTCTAAGATCTCGTCCTCCGGGCGCTGCTCAAAAAAGCGCATCCGCAGCAGGTCTGCCCGCATGGGGTCGTGCACCTGATAATAGTCGAGGCCCTCATCAATGGCGCTTTGCCAGCGGCGGTTTTCCGGCGTGCGCGCCCAGTGCCGCTCGCCGTACTTGCGCAGGGCATTCCGGGTCACATCGCGCTGCTCCGGTGTCACTGGCGCTTCCCCCTTTTGGGCAGCTCCAGCGTTGCACTGCGCGAGAACCGGTTCTCGGCATCGAAAAAGCAGGCGTCCCGCTCGGCCATCGTCAGGCCCAGCATGGTGGAAAGCCGCTCGGCCTCGTCCAGCTTGAACTGGGTCTCGCCCAGCAGCTTGTGCCGCAGGGTGTTGCTGCTGATGTGCAGCACACTGGCCACATATTGCAGCTTGTAGCCGCTGTCCTGAATGTAGGTGTAGATCAGATTCGTGTTTGCCATGGCTTCTCTCCTTTTTTGTAGTTCGCTGCATTTGAAACAATCATTGGTTGTATTATACTCCGTTGTTGATTATCTGTCAACCTATTATTTCCAAAACGCGCTGTAATTGTTGATTTTCAGGAAATTTTCTGCTATACTCAGAATAGAAAACCGCATTTCATACCACAACACATAGTTTTCAGGAGAACCGTCATGTCTGATCTGTCCACCCGTGTCCGTCTGCGCCGGGAGCAGCTGGGTCTTTCGCAGGAGGAGCTTGCCCGGCGCATGGGCTACCGCTCCCGTTCCTCCATCACCAAGCTGGAAAAAGGCATCAACGATCTGCCCCAGTCCAAAGTGGAGGAGCTGGCACAGGCGCTGGAGACCACTCCCGCCGCTCTGCTGGGGCTGGACGCGCCCTGCGCCTGTCCCCCGGGCTTTGAGCCGCTGCCCACCATGGTGCAGGTGCCGCTGATCGGCTCCATCGCCTGCGGCACGCCCATCACCGCCGAGCAGAACATCGAGTGCTATATCGGAGTGCCCGCCGCGTGGCACGCGGATTTCGCCCTGACCTGCCACGGCGACAGTATGTCTCCCACGATATGCAACGGAGACATCGTATGCATCCGTTGCCAGCCCGAGGTGGAGCAGGGCGAGATCGCTGCCGTGCGGGTGGGCGAGGAAGCCACCCTCAAGCACTTCCACCGGCAGGGCGATGCCGTGATGCTGCTGGCCGATAACGCCGCCGTCTGCCCGCCCATGTTCTACGCTGGAGAGCAGCTTTCGGAGCTGCACATCGAGGGCAAGGCCGTGGGGCTTTGCCGCGGCCTATAAGATAAGGAGAGAAAGGAGCAGCCTGTGTTCGGCAAAAAGAAAATGTCCCCCTCCTACGACCCCGCCGCCCAGAAGCCGGTGCTGCGGTGCAGCATCTGCACCGGGGAGCAGGTGGCCGGGTTTCAGGATCTGCACACTGGCCATTTTACCGAGGTACAGCTGATCTGCAGCCCGCAGGAATTGCAGGCCTTCCGCAGCCGGTACGGCATCCCCGCCGACTGCCCCATTGAAAAGATCTATTGAGCAAGGAGTTCATCATGCAGCAGGCACCCGAAGCCATGACCCTGAAGGTCATTGCCCATATCCATACCGCCTTTCCCACCAAGTTCGGCATTCCGCGCCAGAGCGGGCTGGTAGAAGAGCTGCGGGGCGAGATCGTTTTCACCCCGGAATACCGCAACCCCGACGCCCTGCGCGGACTGGAGGATTTCAGCCACATCTGGCTGGTGTGGCAGTTTTCCGGCGCGGTGCGGGACAGCTGGTCCCCCACTGTACGCCCGCCGCGTCTGGGCGGCAACACCCGCATGGGCGTGTTCGCCACCCGGTCGCCGTTCCGGCCCAACCCGCTGGGGCTGTCCAGCGTGAAGCTGGAAGCCATTGAGGTTCGGCCGGAAGTCGGCCCGGTGCTCATCGTGCGCGGTGCCGACCTGATGGACGGCACCCCCATCTACGACATCAAGCCCTACATCCCCTATGCGGACTGCCACCCGGACGCCGCCGAGGGCTTTACCGGGCAGACCCGTACCCACCATCTGGAAGTCTCCTGCCCGGAAGCGCTGTGGCAGACCGTACCGGAGGCAGACCGCGCCGCTTTGCAGGGCGTGCTTGCCAGCGACCCCCGCCCCTCCTACCAGCACGACCCGCAGCGGGTGTACGGCATGGAATTTGCCGGGCTGGAGGTGCATTTTACCGTGGACGGTGCTCAGCTCACCGTGCGGGACATTACCCTGTTATAAAAGGAGCCGTTCATGGAACTGCGGACTGTCAATACCTTTTTGCACATCGCTGAGCTGCACAGCTTTTCCCGCACCGCGCGGCAGCTGGGCTACTCGCAGTCGGCGGTGTCCTCCCAAATCGCACAGTTGGAAGCCGAACTGGGCACCCCGCTGTTTGACCGTGTGGGTAAAACGGTGCGCCTGACCGATGCCGGGCAGACCTTTTTAGGCTACGCCCGCACCCTGCTGGAAACTGCCCAGCAGGCACAGGCCGCCTTGCAGCCCGCCCAGCAGGTGCGGGGCAGTCTGCGCATCGCGCTGGCGGATTCCGTGTGCAGCACCTTTTTACCGGGGCTGTTGCAGCGCTATCATGCCCGCTGCCCGCAGGTGGAGCTGGTGCTGCACACCGCCAGCTCGGACGAGATGCTGCAATTGCTGAGCACCAATCAGGTAGACCTTGTCTACACGCTGGATCAGCCCCTTTTGCAGCCTGCACTGGTGCTGGCGGCAGATGTACCAGAGCCGGTGTGCTTCATTGCGCCGCTGCAGCATCCGCTGGCGCAGGAAAGCGTGCTCCCGCTGGACATTCTGCCCCGGCAGGAGTTTCTGCTCACCGAGCGGGGCATGAGCTACCGGGACGCACTGGACCAGTGCATGGCGGCGCACGGCCTTGCCATCCACCCCTATCTGGAACTGGGCAGCGCTGCGCTGCTGTGCCAGATGGTAGAGCAGGGCATGGGGCTTTCCTTTTTGCCGGAGTACATCGTGCGCAGCGCACTGGCCGAAGGGCGTCTGGCGCGGCTGAACGTACCGGACTGCACCGTCATGATGCACCGGCAGCTGTTCTACCACCGGGATAAATGGGTGACCCCGCAGATGAATGTATTCATCGAGCTGGTGCGGCAGGGCGCACAGATAAAATGATTGGGAATGCCCGCCGCGTTGCTTTGGGCATATTCAGCGTAAAAATTATTTTATTTCGGGGTTCAGAAACGCCTGTGGGCGTTTCTGAACCCCATTTTCACGGGAGGGTTTTCCAAAACGAAAAACCGCCGAAGGTTTTCCTTCGGCGGTCTTTCGTATGATAGGAGGATCAAAAATGATCTTTGCTAAGTCTTAGTTCAGGATGGTCTGCTCGGTCTCGATGTCGAACAGGTGCACCTTATGGGGATCGAATGCAACGCGGACGGTGTCTCCGTTGCGAGCCTTGGAGGTGGGAGCAACACGAGCGGTCATCTTGTTGCCCTTGTACTCCAGGTACAGGTAGATTTCAGCGCCCATCATTTCGGAAACATCGACCTTAGCATCCAGCTGGCAGTCGGTGTGCTTTGCCATAAACTCGGGCT
>OGNZ01000616.1_pt1 | contig 23038 bp, 16 predicted proteins | sample 1573601 | NCBI WGS metagenome assembly OGNZ01 (sample SAMEA2582009, study PRJEB24529) | metagenome | biome: Human gut stool | place: China | collected 2011
TAATGGGATGTTGCTAGGAGTAAAGCAGAAATGTGGAAAATGTTCTGTAACATGGACTGCTCTTCATTGAACTCTGTGAATAAAGTGTAATCCCTATACCGTCCTTCTGAGCTTTTGATTTGATGGTATCTTGCCAAGTATCCTTGGATGAGTAAAGGTCGTTGATGTTTATTTTTCTCATCTCTGAAAGAAAAGGTATAGGAGTAGAGCTGGCCGTTGGAAAAAGTGTAATAAATCAGATTTATTCGTTTGGAAAAATGTAACTTCCTCCGTTTGTCCACTATGGAAAATGTTTGTATGCTCTAACAGGAACAATTATATTCAGGCAAGAACTATTATACCTGAAATGGTATAAATCAATAGATTTGACTGAACTCCATAATGTCGAGCATTTAATATAGTATTCCGTCAATGGCAGAATGCCAACTTTGATGAAAATGACCATAGTACCAATGGCTTATCGGATGGTTGTCGGTTTTGAGATGGTGCAGAAGCATATCCATCGTTTCCCGTCCAAATTGTATATCCTCAATCAATGAAGGATCGTTTATAGTCCATTGGCTAAGGTTGTTTTTGGAGAATAGTTCACAATGTGAAGGTGCGGTATGTGTGTGACAACTGTATCAATCAGGAAGCTAGCAGGGATGGCATTCATCTTATTTGGATCATAAACAGGAACTTCGTTCTGCCAATATAAATTGCGAGAAATATCATTTTCTTGCGACTCATTTGAATGAACACGGTATTTGTTTCTATTCCATTCATTTATGCGATAGATACGGTCAATAGAGATAGCTCCACCTACACAAAGGATGGTATGATTACAAACTTGTAGAATGGAATAATCGGGAACAGCAACGAAGCGTTTGAAGTTGAGCATTGCGCCATCGAAATAAGCAGGATTATCATGATTGCCTCGCACAAACACAATCCAATTGTTGTCTTGGTTCATTCGCTTGGCGTTTCGTCTAACTATCTGCTCATAGTACTCTTTCTTTTCGAAGCCGAAGCCACAATCCCCGGCTACAATTAGCAAAGTGTCTGTAAGCTGATATTGGATACAGAGTTTGAACACCAACTGATTAAAGTTTCCATGAATATCACCAGAAACAATAATTGTCTTGGCTTCGGGAAAAGATAGTGAGAATATGCCGTTGTGATTCATCTTTTTTTAATAGACTAATTCCATTGTTTTTTTAATTGTACAATTCGATAGTTAATGTTGCTTCTTTTTATAGTTCGTCAATCAATCGCCTAACTTCGTCCATTGAAATTTCTCCTTCTATATGTTTACGAACTATGTTGTGCATATTCTTATCATCTTTTTGATTTTCACGCCATAAGTTGGGGATTCATATAGCTACAAAAGTACAATAATAATCCAGATATTGAATATAATTCACTACATTTGCATTATAAAATCGTACCAAACAGTGAAGCTAAATAGAATAAAGGCGGTTCTTTTGGAAAAAGGTATCTCTCAGACGTGGTTGGCGAAACAGCTTGATAAGAGTTTCAGCATGGTAAATGCCTATGCTTGTAATCGGATTCAGCCTAATTTGGATATTCTACAACAGATTGCAGAGATATTGCAGGTAGATTTGAAGGACTTAATAATTGATAAAAAAGATAGGTAATAATATACAAGCCTTTCTGATGTTATTATTGAGTTTAATTGATTAGAATATAAAAATAAGCAATAAGATGGCAAACTTAAATATTGAACAGAAAAAGGTGAAAAGCCTTTTTCAAGAATCGAAATACAACTTCCTTATACCTGATTACCAACGCCCATATGCGTGGGGTGAGATGGAGTGTAAAACTTTATGGGACGATTTGTTTTCGTTCTCTTTCCCAAATGATGACTGTGACCAATTTGTTGACGATGAAGAGTATTTTCTTGGTCCCATAGTAACATTTAAGAATAGAAACCAAATGGAGGTAATTGATGGGCAGCAACGTTTAACGACACTTATGCTTTTGTTAAGGGCTTTTTATAATAAACTAGGTAGTATGAAAGACTCTCGCTCAAAACGGATGAAGGAGGATATTGAAAAATGTATTTGGAGAGCTAATGAATTTGGGGAGTTTGAAACATCTGCTCTGAAAATCAATTCACAAGTTGCTACAGATGAAGATAAAGAAGAGTTTATTGCAATATTGAAAGATGGACAAGGAATTGGCAAAAAAAGTCGTTACGCAAAGAATTTCAATTTTTTCGTTGAAAAGATAGATGCTTTTCTAAGTAATTATCCATCTTATTTTGCATATTTCCCGGCTCGTGTGTTGAATAACTGTGTCCTTTTACCAATAGAGGCAGAATCACAAAATACGGCGTTAAGAATTTTCTCAACCTTGAATGATAGAGGGAAACCTCTCTCTGATGCAGATATTTTTAAGGCGCAACTTTATAAATATTATTCATCATTTGGCAAAAAAGATGAATTTATAGAAACGTGGAAAAATCTAGATAAGATTACTAGCGAAGTGTTTCATCCAATTTATGGTACACCATTAGATGAATTGTTTACAAGATATATGTATTATGAACGAGCACTTGCAGAGATAAAATCATCAACAACAGAAGCTTTGCGCAAGTTTTATGAAGGAGATGGCAGTTATCCTCTTTTGCATCAGCCAAAGACATTGAGTAATCTTGTAAGCCTTGCCAAATTTTGGCAAGATGTTAACAATCAAGAAACAGAACGTTTCTCAGATAAAGTTCTAAAGCGTTTGTTCGTACTTAGTTATGCTCCTAATGGAATGTGGACGTATATCACTTCTGTGTATTTTATGTACCATCGTGATGAAAATGATGAAATAGAAGAAAATGCTTTTTGTCGTTTCTTGGACTGTATAACAGCTTTCATATGGGCGTATGCTATAACTAATCCAGGTGTTAATTCTTTGCGTACCCCTGTGTATGCGGAAATGGTTAAAATAATCAAAGGCGAAGAAGTAACATTCTCAGATTTCAAATTTTCAGAAGAACGTTATCGTGCGCAAATAACAAATTATGTATTCAATAATAGTCGTGCGATTACAAAATCAATGATTACTTGGTGGGCTTTTCAACATGATAATCAATCATTATTGTCATTGGAAACTAGATTCGATATAGAACATATATATGCACGAAACAGACGGGATAAAGAAAAAAGCTTATCAAATCCTCAGAATGTAGAAATACTTGGGAATAAAGTTCTTCTTGAGAAAAGATTGAATATCAGAGCTTCCGACTATCGCTTTGTAGATAAAGTAAAATATTATAAAGGTTTTACCACTGCTAATGGTCAGGAAAAGAATGGCTCTCAAATTGTAGAATTGGCAGAGATAAGTAATTCATATAGTGATTTTACTGAAACTGATATTATTAATCGTAATTCTAAAATTATTGATTCGTTTGTGAATTTCCTTAGAGTGAATCAATTATTGAAAGAGTAAAGTTATAGCTTTGAATATCAATTTGTTTTTTGACATAAGCTTCCGATAATTTACAATATCAAGAACATGACTCCTGAAGAAAAAGCAAGAATAAAGATAGACCAGTGGTTTGCCGATGCTGGTTGGAAAGTAGTCAACAGGGAGGATTATGAACCTACTTGTACGGCTGTAGCCATAAGAGAAGGTTTATTGAAAGGAAATCTTGAGGCAGATTATTTCCTTTTCATTAATGGAAAAGCAGTAGGGGTACTTGAAGCTAAGCGTGAAGAAACGGATGCTTTTGCTTCAGAGGTATGCGAGCAAGCAGCCTTATATGCAAGAAGTGTTCCGAATATCTATCAGGCATATCAAAAGCCATTGCCTTTTATCTTCACTTCGAATGGTAAGGAACTATATTGCTGTGATTTTCGTGAACAAGATTCTTGTTTCAGGCAGATCATGAATATCCCTACACCACATGAATTGGTAAAGAGGCTGGGAATTGAAGATGCATTTGCCGGACTCCCTACATTGAAAAAGAAAGGGCTGCGTGATTGCCAATATGAGGCAGTGACAGAACTTGAAAAGAGTTTCCGTGCCGGGCAAAATCGGGCGTTGATGGTTCTTGCCACCGGTGTGGGTAAAACATATACTGCTTGTCTTGCTGCCTACCGGATGCTTTCTTATACACCAATGCGTAGAGTGTTGTTTCTTGTAGACCGAAATAATCTTGGAAAACAAGCAGAAGGAGAATTTGGAACTTTCCGTCTGACAGAGAACGGGGAGGCTTTCAATACTATCTTTACGGTCAATCGCCTTCGCTCGTCTTCTATTCCTTCTGATAGCAATGTCGTTATTTCTACAATACAACGTCTATTCTCATTCTTGAAAGGAGAAACTATTGAGGATAATGATGATGACGAGAATGAACCTATAGAGGAAGTAACCTTGCCTCCTAATCCCAACTTACCGCACGACTACTTTGATATGATTATCATAGACGAGTGCCATCGCTCCATTTATGGGAACTGGCGCAAGGTGCTGGAGTATTTCGATACGGCAAGATTGGTTGGTCTGACCGCAACTCCTATCCCTGAAACAATGGCATTCTTCAATAATAACTGCATTGTTAACTACACATTGGAAAAGAGTATTGTTGATGGCGTGAATGTGGATTGTCGGGTATATAGAATAAAAACGCAAGTCACAGAAACGGGTGGGGCTATATTAGAGGGTGAGAAATTTAAAGAAGAAACAAGATATACAGGTGAGGTTAAGATTGTAAGTAGTAAGGAAACCAAAATCTATACAAATAAAGAACTTAATCGGAGTATTATCAATCCGGCACAGATAAAGTTAGTCCTTTCGACCTATCGGGATGTGGTTTATACGGAATTGTTTAATGACCCGCAACGTGAACCAAATATGGACTTTTTGCCCAAAACATTGATTTTTGCTCTCAATGAAGCTCATGCTACAAATATCGTACAAATAGCTAAAGAGGTGTTTGGACGGACTGATGACCGCTTTGTTCAGAAAATTACCTATTCGGCAGGCGACAGTAACGAACTGATACGCCAATTCCGTAACGACAAGGATTTCCGTATTGCTGTCACCTGTACGTTGGTTGCCACCGGAACAGATGTAAAGCCGCTGGAAGTAGTGATGTTCATGCGTGATGTGGAGTCATTGCCTTTGTATATTCAGATGAAAGGGCGTGGAGTACGTACTATTGGTGATGAGCAACTTCGCAATGTTACCCCGAACGCATTCAGCAAGGATTGTTTTTATTTGGTTGATGCGGTAGGCGTGACGGAACATGCGCAAACAGTGGCACCTATAGATGATGCTCCTACAACAAAGACGATTACTCTAAAGGAGCTATTAGAACGTATTAGTCATGGCTATATTCCTGACGAGTATCTCAAACGGCTTGCTGCAACGCTTGCCCGAATATACAACAAGGCGGATGATCCGCAACGGAAAGAGTTTGTCCGTTTGTCTCATGATGACATGAAGGAACTTTCTGCCAGAATATACGATGCACTGGAGAAAGGCATTCTTCCACCGTTTGTAAGCACTGATGAGCCTAACAATGAACGTAAGGGGCTAGTCGCTCCGCTTGCCAATCATGCAGATGCTCGGAAATACCTTCTTATACTTGCAGCCGGATTCGTCAATACATTGATGCCGGGTGAAGATACGCTTATCTCCAAAGGGTTTTCCATTGAGGAAGCAAAAAATACGACAGAGGCTTTTGAAGATTTTTGTAAAAAGTACTATGACGAAATAGAGGCACTGCGCATCATTTACAACAATGAGGGAGAGCCTATAACCTATTCGATGCTAAAGGATTTGGAGAACAGACTTAAAATGGCAAACAATCATTTTACATCCAAACAACTCTGGAACTCTTATGCCATAGTTAACCCTAAAGTGGTAAGGCGTTCCATTACCAAAGAAGAAAGCGATGCATTGACCAATATCATACAACTTGTGCGCTTTGCTTTCCACCAAATCGAACGATTGGATAGCGTAGTTACTACCTCTAAACAGTTTTTCAATCTTTGGTTAGGGCAAAACCAGCGTGAAATAACTGACAAACAGCGAGAGGTTATCAGTCGTATTGTGGATTACATCGCTTCTAACGGAGCTTGTACTATCAGAGATATTCGTGAAGATGATGCTACCCATGCAGCCCAAATGATTAGAGCGTTTGACAATATGCAGAAGGCAGACGAGGCACTTCATTCACTTTACACATTTGTAGTTTTAAGAAAAGCAGCATAAAGAAATGGCAACAAATAATACAACAGAGCAATCGCTCACCAAAAAAGTATGGAATCTGGCAACCACTCTTGCCGGACAAGGAATTGGATTTACTGATTATATTACCCAACTGACCTATCTTTTATTCTTGAAGATGGATGCCGAAAATGTAGAAATGTTTGGAGAAGAGTCGGCTATTCCAACTGGTTATCAGTGGGCAGATTTGATAGTACTTGATGGCTTGGATTTGGTAAAACAATATGAAGAGACCCTTAAATTGCTTAGTGAGCAGGATAATCTGATAGGTACGATTTATACGAAGGCTCAAAACAAGATAGACAAGCCTGTTTATCTGAAAAAGGTCATCACCATGATTGATGAGGAGCAATGGCTCATTATGGACGGTGATGTGAAAGGAGCTATCTACGAAAGCATTCTTGAAAAGAACGGACAAGACAAGAAAAGCGGGGCAGGACAGTATTTTACTCCTCGTCCACTTATTCAGGCAATGGTAGATTGTATCAATCCGCAAATGGGGGAAACGGTTTGTGACCCGGCTTGTGGAACGGGTGGATTCTTGCTTACAGCTTACGATTATATGAAAGGTCAGTCAGCAAGTAAAGAAAAACGTGATTTCTTGCGTGACAAAGCTTTGCATGGTGTGGATAATACGCCTTTAGTGGTGACGCTTGCTTCCATGAATCTTTATTTGCATGGTATTGGTACAGACCGTAGTCCGATTGTTTGTGAGGATTCTTTGGAAAAAGAACCGTCAACTCTTGTAGATGTGATTCTTGCCAATCCTCCTTTTGGAACTCGTCCGGCTGGATCGGTGGATATTAACCGCCCGGATTTTTATGTAGAGACCAAGAATAACCAGTTAAATTTCCTCCAGCACATGATGCTTATGCTCAAAACGGGAGGACGTGCAGCAGTTGTACTTCCTGATAATGTTCTCTTTGAGGCTGGAGCAGGTGAGACTATTCGTAAACGCTTATTGCAGGATTTTAATTTGCATACTATCTTGCGTTTACCTACAGGTATTTTCTATGCCCAAGGCGTAAAAGCCAACGTGTTGTTTTTCAGCAAAGGACAACCGACCAAGGAAATATGGTTTTACGACTACCGTACAGATATAAAGCATACGCTTGCCACCAATAAACTGGAACGGCATCATTTGGATGATTTTGTTTCTTGCTACAATAATCGAGTAGAGACCTACGATGCCGAGAATAATCCGCAAGGTCGTTGGCGTAAATACCCTGTAGATGAAATTATTGCCAGAGACAAAACAAGTCTTGACATTACTTGGATAAAACAAGGTGGTGAGGTGGACGACCGTTCATTGGCAGAACTGATGGCAGACATCAAGGATAAGAGCCAGACCATCAGTAGAGCGGTGACTGAACTTGAAAAACTGCTTGCAAATATTGAAGAAAATTGAGCTATGCGAAAAGATATTAGCACAAATGATAAAGATATAAACGACCTGTTCCTAAAGGTTGTTGACCTTGTCACGCAGGCAAGGGAACGTGTGGCAACAGCCGTCAATATAGCTGAGGTTTATACTAAGTTCCATATCGGACAATATATAGTAGAATATGAGCAAAAGGGGGAAACAAGAGCCGAATATGGAAAGGCGGTGCTGAAAGAACTCTCCAAACGTCTGACTGATAGGTTGGGAGATGGATGGTCATATTCAACGCTTAAGAATATACGGCAGTTTTATATTGTTTTTTCTAAAGGGCTAACCAGTGGTTGTCCAAAGTCGAGCCAAAAGGCTAACCAGTGGTTAGCCGATTATCCGAAGTCAGAGGAATGTATCTCTGAGCCGACATTCGCTCTCTCATGGTCTCATTATCTTATACTGATGAGGGTGGAAAATCCGGATGCCCGCAGTTTCTATGAAATAGAATGTACTCAACAACAATGGTCTAAAAGACAACTCAGCCGTCAAGTAGGAAGCTGTCTTTATGAGAGATTGGCTTTGAGCCGTAACAAAGATGAAGTAATGCGGTTGGCTAAGGAAGGACAATCTATTGGGAAACCATCAGACATTATCAAGAATCCCATCACATTAGAGTTTCTTGGTCTAAAACCCGATGCAGTTTATTCAGAGTCTAAATTAGAGAATGCCATTATCAACAAGATGCAGCAATTCCTATTAGAACTTGGCAAAGGATTTCTATTTGAAGCAAGGCAGAAAAGGTTCACATTTGATGAGCAGCATTTCTTTGTTGACTTGGTGTTTTACAATCGTTTGCTACAATGCTATGTGCTTATAGATTTGAAGATAGACAAACTAACTCACCAAGACCTTGGGCAGATGCAGATGTATGTCAACTATTACGACCGCTATGTCAAACAAGACTTTGAAAAGCCGACAATTGGTATTCTACTGTGTAAGGAGAAGAACGATGCACTAGTGGAACTTACCTTGCCTAAAGATGCTAACATCTATGCTTCTGCTTATCAACTCTATCTCCCCAACAAGGCTTTATTGCAAGCTAAGGTGAAGGAATGGATTGAAGAGTTTGAAGAAAATGAGGAATTAAAGAAACTGGAAGAACATGAATAGTAATTGTGCAGCCAAAACTGCACAATTACAAACAGAAATATAACGATGGATACAAAAGCGTTACGTCAAAAGATACTCGACCTTGCGATACATGGAAAACTTGTACCCCAAGATCCCAACGATGAACCAGCATCAGTTCTGCTCGAACGAATCAAGGCTGAAAAAGAACGACTGATAAAAGAAGGCAAAATCAAACGGAGTAAGAAGTCTGCAAAGTCTTCCGATACGCCCCATTATGAGAACGTATTACCAGATGGATGGTGTTTGACAGATATAGGAGAACTTCTGATTAATCGTGACGGTGAAAGGAAACCTGTCTCGTCAGTGATACGTAGCAAGCAAACGAGTAAAATTTATGATTATTACGGTGCAGCAGGGGTAATAGATAAAGTGGATAGTTATCTTTTTGATGAAAGATTGCTTCTTATAGGAGAAGATGGTGCTAATTTATTATCAAGAAGTAAAAATAATGCATTCTTCGCAGAAGGAAGATATTGGGTCAATAATCATGCTCATGTGTTGGATGCTACAGATAAAAACTTACTTGACTTTATCGCAATTGTTATCAACTCAATGAAACTGGACGATTATATTACGGGGTCAGCCCAACCCAAGTTGTCACAAGATAATTTGAATAAGATTCCAATTGTTTTACCTCCATTAGCTGAACAACAACGTATAATTGCAGAAATAAAAAAGTGGTTTACTTTAATTGACCAAATAGAACAAGACAAAGCCGATTTACAGACCACCATTGAACTAACAAAAAGCAAAATTCTCGACCTTGCCATTCACGGAAAGCTCATACCGCAAGATCCGAATGACGAGCCAGCCATTGAACTGTTGAAGCGCATAAATCCCGACTTCACACCTTGTGATAACGGGCATTATCCCGTTGGATGGATAGAAACTATTCTAGGAGAACTTTTTAGCCACAATACAGGCAAAGCACTCAATTCGTCAAACAAAGAAGGTATATTCAAGGATTATTTAACCACATCCAATGTGTACTGGAATAAGTTTGATTTTACAGCAATAAAACAAATGCCATTCAAAGAAAGCGAATTGAATAAATGCACTGTTACGAAGGGTGATTTACTTGTATGCGAAGGTGGAGATATTGGACGCTCTGCAATATGGAATTATGATTACGATATTTGCATTCAAAATCATATTCATAGACTTCGTCCAAAGATAGATTTATGTGTGCCATTTTATTACTACACATTTGCATATTTAAAGGAAAACAATCTGATAGGAGGGAAAGGTATTGGATTACTTGGACTATCTTCCAATGCTTTACATAAAATTGAAATGCCACTTCCTCCACTTGCCGAACAACAACGCATTGTCCAAAAGATAGAAGAACTATTCTCTGTTCTTGATAACATTCAAAATGCCTTAGAAGTGTAAATGAATACACTTCTAAGGGCTGATGCGACTTTACCAGTTAACCACTTTATCCACAATCTTCTGCTGTTCGCTGGCAGTGCGACGTAGATAGATGCGTGTAGTTTCTATGCTTTCATGCCCCATTAGGTCGGCTAGTAGAGCAAGGTCATTAAAGCGGTCAAGGAAGTTTTTGGCAAAACGGTGACGGAACGAATGAGGATAAACTACCTCCTTGTTCATTCCGTATTTTTCTGCAAAATGCTTGAGTTGGGAAGCGATTCCGCGAGTAGTAATACGCTGTCCGAAACGATTCAGGAAGATGTAACCGGATGTCAAGCCTTGGTTTTTCAACCATTTTTCAGATTCTGTCCGTAGATTCTTGGGGATGTATAGTCGTCGAATCTTTCCGCCTTTACTATATAAATCAAGATAGCCCACTTTAATGTGTTCCGCTTTGATGTGGAGTAATTCACTAACACGTGCTCCGGTAGCCGCCATAAACCACACAATAAAATACCACTCCTCATAACCATCTACTTTAAGTTGGGCTTTAAGAAATTTATAATCAGCATCGCTGATTACATTTTCCAAGAAGTTCTTTTGCTGTACTTTTACGAACTTCACTTTTAGTTTTTCTTGTTTCGTAAACTCCAGATACTTGTTAATTCCTTGCAATCGCAGGTTAACCGTCTGTGGTTTGAAGTTCTCCACCAAATACCCCTTGTATGCCAAAAGGTTCTTCTTGTTTACTTCTCCATAATGATTGAGGAAATACTGCACCGTCCACACATACGAGGTGACGGTGTTCTTGGCAAGATTAGTCTTTGCCAAATGATTTTTGAATTTTGTTACCATACTACATTGATTTATAATGAATACAGTAACAATATAAGAGAATATATCGAACATGATAAGAAGTTGCCTGAAGGATGGGCTATGTGCAGGCTTGAATAAGTTGTAGATTATGAACAACCTACTGCTTATATTATAAATTCAACGGCTTATGATGATTCCTACTCAATACCAGTCTTAACAGCAGGTAAGTCTTTTATAATTGGTTATACCAATGAAACGACAGGGATATGCTCAAATCTTCCTTGTAGAGGATATTATGGCGTAAAACAAAGTCGTAATAAATCAAAGAAAATACACGTTATCACATTGATACACAGACACTTTTTTGATTTGATTTCTTTTATTTCCTTGACTGTTAAAAATCTATTTTTGGTGCATTTTTGTTGCGCGTTTGTTACGCGAAACAAAATAATCTTTATAACTTTGACCTCAGAGAAACCCGAATGGGGGCATAAAATAGAAACAAATAAAAGCATATAACAGCATGGGAAGACAAAAGAAAGTATCAAAACCGAAAGAGCCTGTTCGCATTCGTCAGCGCAAGTTGAAGAATGGAAATATCAGCCTCTATCTCGACATTTATTCGGATGGTGTCAGAAAATACGAGTCGCTGTCGCTCTACCTCGTTCCAGAGAAAGACCCGATTTCAAAAGACCAGAACAGGCACGCTATGCAAGTGGCAAACAAGGTGAAGTCTGAAAGAATATTGGGGCTGCAGAACCGTGGCATCAAACAATGGGAGAAAATCAAGCAGGAGAATATGCCACTGCTGACTTGGCTCTGCAAATATGAGCAGTCGGACGGCAACTTTGCCAAATCCACATTGAAAGGCAGAAAGGAGATGCGCCACAAGATAGAACAGTACCTTGCCACGACTGGCGACATCAATATCTGTTTGTCAGAAATAGATATTGATTTTTGCCGTGGCTTCGTGAAGTTTTTGAAAACGGCACATCATGGAGTGAAGAAAGACGCTACAGCTGTTATCAGTCAAGGTTGCGCACATCATCATCAAGCGGTATTCAATGGAGCGTTGAATAAGGCAGTGCGTGAGGGTATCATAGCAAGCAATCCAATGAAACTGTTGGATGCTAAGGAGAAGCATCAGCCAGCCGAAAGCGTAAGAGAATATCTGACCATTGACGAGTTGAAAGCCATTATGAAAGCGGACTGCGCCAACACGGAAGTAAAAAAGGCATTTATCTTCTCTTGCTTTGCAGGATTGCGCTTGGGTGATGTACGTGCGCTCACATGGAACAAGGTGTTTCTCGCATCTGACGGAAAGACAAAGTTTGTCTGCACGATCATGGAGAAGACAAACAAACTCGTCAATGTTCCATTATCAAAAGAGGCTCTGAACTGCCTTAATGAAAAGGAAGACCCGAACGAGCCGATATTCACTTTGCCAGGCACTCCAACGGTATGTCACGACATTCGTAAATGGATGCAAAATGCTGATATTAAAAAGCACATCTCGTTTCACTGCTCACGGCACACCTTCGCCACGATGATGCTGACACTTGGAGTTGACATCTATACAACAAGCAAATTATTGGGGCATAGCAATGTCTCTACAACACAGATATACAGTAAGATAGTGGACGAGAAAAAAGTGGAGGCGGTCAACAAGGTTGATAATCTATTTGATTAGCACTAATAAAAAAGGTAACTGAAAATGAGTATAGAGATAAGAACAAGAGTGTTAAAAAATGGCAGTCAGTCGCTATACCTTGACTGCTATGAGAATGGTAAAAGGGAATATGAGTCACTGCATTTGTACCTTGTCCCAGAGGTAAACGAAGACGCAAAGCGAGAGAACAAGAACGCCATGAAAAAGGCGGTCGCTATAAAGGCTGAAAGACTCCTTGGTATTCGTAAGGAGGCAAAGTCTTCAGATGAAACGGCATTGAGAAAGGCATCGCCTGTTTTCTATGAATGGCTGCTTGATTATCACAAGGGATTGATTGACAGCCAAGCGTATTCTCTGAACTACATCAAGAATGTATGGAAGCTGATAGCCATCATGCACCAATATATGAAATACAGCCATAAAAGTGGCATACGATTGATAGACTTCAATAAAAACGTATATGTGGGCTTCTTGAACTATATGAGGGACATCTATGTTTCGCCAAAGTCTCCAAGCAACCCTCAAAAGTTGGCACAGTCCACCATGCACCAAATGCAGACCACACTCAACACCATATTGAACAAGGCGGTCAGAAACGGTCTGATAAGTGCAAATCCTTTTGCTTCATTGGATATAAGGGAAAGGGTCAGTAAGGCAGAGAGTAATATCGTTGCATTGACAAAAGAAGAAGTCATGTCATTGGCTTCCGTTGAAACAGGCAGCCCTGCAACCAAACAATGTTATATGTTCTGTTGCTTTACAGGTTTAAGACATAGCGACATATCCAACTTAAAATGGAAGGATATTCGCCAAACTGATGCGGGATTGGCAATCTATCTGCCTCGTATGCAGAAAACCAAGCACCCCATTCTGATACCATTAGGCAAAAAGGCATTGGAATGGTTGCCCGACAAGGAAGATAAAAGTGAAGATAGCCTTGTGTTCAACACACCGCAAATCTGCAACTGTGACAGAGCCTTGAAGCACATGGCTAAACGAGCTGGCATTACAAAGGTTCTCGGATTTCACACAAGTCGGCACACTTTTGGAACGTTGGCTATCCTCGCAGGATGTGACATCTTGACTGTGAGCAAACTATTGGGTCATAAAAGTGTTAAGACAACACAGATATATGCTTCTGTAGCCATGCAGATGAGAGCGGATGCCGTCAAGCGAGTGGAAAAAGTATTTGGAAATTAGGGAAGAAAAGAAAGGGAGTAAGGAGGATAAAATCTCTTTATTCCCTTATTTCGTTCTGATTTAGCTACAAAACCACAAAAACACTCGCATAATCACTAAATATAGCATAAAACGAGCGGTTTGATGAAATAAAAGTACTACATTTGCGTTATTATAGGAAATAAAGGTTTGAAAAATGAAGCTGAACAGAATAAAACTGGTTCTGGTTGAGAAAGAAGTCTCCCAAACCGAATTGGCAAAGAAACTCGGAAAAAGTTTCAGCACCATAAATGCCTATTGCAGTAACCGCAAGCAGCCATCATTGGAATTGCTGAATGATATAGCCGATATTCTCTCTGTCAGTATGAAAGACCTCATAGTGGATAAATAAAATCGTATAGCTATGGCAAAAGATGCAAAATCAGCGTTCTGCGAGGACAGCAGGGTGAAGTTCCCCACACTCATGCACCTAATGGGTATGGGTTTCAAGTATGTTTCCTTGAAAGGACTGAAAACAAAATATGTGGAGGCTCCTAAAACGGAGTTTGACCCACTAACGAATATTTTGACGGATTATTTTACAGATGCTTACTGCACCCTCAATCCTAAGGCGGAGAAAAAGGATGCAGAGGATATGCTTGTCAAAATACAAAAGTCATTGCAGAATGACGATTTGGGCAGACAGTTCTACAATGAAATACTGTTGAATACAGGAGAAAGGATTATAGATTTGTCTTCTCCTGCCAATTTCTATAGGAATAACACATTCCAAGTTACCACAGAAATGTCTTGTGGCAGCAAGGACAGCGACAACTACCGTCCCGACATAACGATTTTTGTAAACGGTTTGCCATTGGCTTTCATTGAGGTAAAGAAAGAGAATAACCATAAAGGCATACAAGCGGAAACAGACCGTATGAAACAACGTTTTGTCAATCCGCAATACCGTCGCTTCTTGAATATCACACAGATAATGGTGTTCAGTAACGATATGGAATATGACAATAATGAGGTTACGCCAACTATCGGTGCTTTCTATGCCACTATCGGAAAGAAGAATACAAAGTACAACTGTTTCCGTGAGGAGGGACAGGATAGTTTCCCTACTGCACGGCATATTCACCAAGTAACGCCCGAAGAGGAAGAAGTCCTTTTGCGTGACAACAATGTGCCGCAATATAAGAACAGCAGTGAATACAAGACTAACTGTCTGGCAAATACTCCAACCAAGCGTATTTGTGACAGTCTGTTTTCTTTCAATCGTTTCCATTTTCTTTTGAAATATGGCATCGCATACGTTGACTATCCCAACGGGCTGCAAAAGCACATCATGCGCTATCCACAGTTGTTCGCCACAAAAGCTATAGAGCGGCATTTGGAGACTGGCAAAAACAAAGGTATCATTTGGCACACGCAAGGTAGCGGAAAGACTGCCTTATCATTCTATAATGTGAAATACCTAACGGATTATTATTCTGCAAAAGGGATTGTTCCGCAGTTCTTCTTTATCGTTGACCGCTTGGACTTGATGATACAAGCCCAAAGGGAGTTTTCGTATCGTGGTCTGAAAGTCAATTCTGTGCAGGATAAGGGGGCTTTTGCAAATATAATAAGCAGCGGTTTGACTACTCAGAACAGAGAGGGTAAGCCTGAGATAACCGTAGTAAACATACAAAAGTTCTCCAACGATTCAAAGGCTTTGGCAAAGAATGCCTACAATGTACCTGTGCAGCGCATCTATTTCATAGACGAGGCACACCGCAATTACAGTCCAGACGGCAGTTTCCTTAAAAATCTTATATCCAGTGATACGAATGCCGTCAAGATAGCCTTAACAGGCACACCAATCATCAGTAAGGAGTATAACACCAAAGATATTTTCGGTGATTACATACACACCTATTTCTATAATGCGTCCATTGCTGATGGTTATACACGCCGACTGATACGTGAGGATATAGGCTCAAACTATAAAATCAAGTTGAAAGAGGCTTTGAACAGCATCCGTGTAAAGGTACACAGCGTAAAGGAAAGCGATGTATATGCCCACCATGTGTATGTGCAACCGCTTCTTGATTATATCATAGAAGACTTGCGCACATTCCGCCAAAAGAACGAAGACAACACGTTAGGCGGTATGGTCGTGTGCAATAGCAAGGAACAGGCACAGCTCATGTACCGACTATTTCTTGAAAAGTATGCCGATGAAAGCGAACTTGACAACGAAACGGACGAGGACGGTTCAATCGTGTACAAAAGTATCAGTGCTGGCGAAATGGAAGTCAAGAAAAAGCCTTGTAAGAAAGGTTGCTATCGTGCGGCACTTATCACATACGACAGTTTCGACAAGGAAACTCGTGCCAAGTGGATAGAACTGTTCAAGGATGGCAAAATAGACTTGCTTATTGTGTTCCAGATGCTCCAGACAGGCTTTGATGCTCCACGTTTGAAGAAATTGTATCTGCACCGTATGGTCAAGGAGCATAACTTGCTCCAGACATTGACACGTGTAAACCGCCCATACAAGGACATGAAGTATGGCTATGTGGTGGATTTCGCCAACATTGAGGAGGAATACAGCAAGACAAACAAGGAGTATCAAGAAGAACTTGAACATGAGGTTGGCAAAGACAATATACAGAACACCGATCGCTTGTTGGTGTCAATGGACGAAGCCAAGAAAAGGGTTGATGAAGCCAAGAAAGTGCTTGACAACTATGAACTGGGCAATCCAGAAATCTTCTCTCGCCAACTCAATTTGGAAGATGACAGAAATGTTGTCCGCACAGTCCTCAACTCTCTTGAAGATATGCGGAGTTTGCAGAACATGCTTACTTCGCAAGGCTCTAACGCTGACGAGGTTGTGGAAATCAGCGACATTCACAACTTGATAAAGGCAGCGAAGAACCGTCTTGACCTGTTGGGCTTCATAGACAATTCCGATGAGAACGCCAATGCAAAGCAACTGCTCAATATGGCATTGGAAAACATTGAGTTTTCTTTTGAAAAGCGTGGCGAGGGTGAGTTGGAGATACAGGAACAATACAAGCAAAGCGTGGAACACGCCCGACAGCAACTGAAAGCGTGTGTTGATACCGATGACCCAGAATATCGCTCTATCTTGGAAGAGTTCCTGCGCCTGTTCCGTAAAAAGGAAATGGAGTCACAGGAGGAGTTTAATATGCACAAAAAGATACAGAACGTGAATGACATTCTGCGTCGCATCAAGAAACTGAATGAACGTGACGCTTTGGAAGCTATCAAATACAATGGTGATACCAAGTTTGTGCGTGTGGAGAAACGACTGAAAGAGAAGGACAAGGAAGAAACCGAACGCAAGGTTACGCCACGCAACTACGCATGGACGGAGGAAAAGGAGAAAATGACCATCATTCTGCTTGCCATCAAGGAAGATGTGGACGATGTGTATTTCCATAACCAATCCATCTTGGAAGTTCCAGAGTATTTCAAGAAGAACATCCTTACTTACGTCACACGCCATTTCAAGGAAGAAGCGGTAAAGACCGACCGTGAGGTGCGCAAGTATGTGAGTGAGATAATAAACAGAGAATATCAAATAACAAGATAACAAACGAATGAAAAATATAGAAGAAATTAAAAATCAGACCTATGCGCTGATTGATGACTTGAAAAAGACTACCACAGAGAACGGACTTGCTGGTAGCGGTAACGAATATGTGGTTATTGTGGAGATTTTCCTCTACAAGTTCCTTAATGACAAGTTTATCTATGAGGCTAAAAAAGAAAATCCAGAACTGGCTAATGCCGAGGATTTCTTTGCAGCTCTTGATGCCATGTCGGAAGATGATTATGAGGAGATGTGCGATTCTATGCTCGACACAATCATCTTGAAAAAGGAACATCTTATTCCGTTTCTTGCCAAGCGACAGAACGAGGATAAGTTTGCCGAGCTGTTCGATTCCACATTGGAGAGTATAGCAAGCGAAAACTCAGACATCTTCTATATCCTCAATGAGGACGAGACCAGAGTTTCCATTATGAAGCCTATATCTGATGTGGTTTCTGGTGGAACGAACAAGAAGAATGCCTTTTGCCGTTCGCTGATTGGTGATGTGGCAAGTTTCTCGTTTGAGAATGCCTTTGAAGCTGGCTATGATTTCTTCTCCACGATATTTGAATACCTTATAAAGGATTACAATGCCAATGGTGGTGGCAACTATGCCGAATACTACACGCCTCACGCTATTGCAGCTATCATGGCTCAACTGCTTGTTGATCCGTCGGAAGATGTAAGGAGCGTGACTTGCTATGACCCATCGGCAGGTACAGGAACACTTGTTATCGCCTTGGCTCATGCCATCGGTGAGCAGAACTGTACGGTCTATACACAGGACATCAGCGATAAGTCATCAACAATGATGATGTTGAACCTTATCCTTAACAGCATGAGCCATTCTCTGACCCATGTAATACAGGGTAACACGCTAAAGCATCCATTTCACAAGAATGAGGATGGCTCGTTGCGTAAGTTCGACTATATTGTCAGCAATCCACCTTTCAAGTTGGACTTCTCCGACTATCATAGCGATTTGAAGACCGATAGTTACAAGGGGCGTTTCTTTGCTGGCATTCCAAACATTCCTTCCAAAAACAAGAAAGGCATGGAAATCTATCTGTGCTTCTTCCAACACTTACTTTACAGTCTGAAAGAAGACGGTAAGGCGGCTATTGTCGTTCCTACGGGGTTCATCACGGCTAAAAGTGGCATCGCTTTCAAGATACGTAAGCACTTGGTCGATGGCGAGAAGTCCATTCTGCGTGGTGTGGTAAGTATGCCAAGTAATATCTTTGCAAACACTGGCACCAATGTAAGTGTGGTGTTCATCGACAAATCTGGTGTAGATAAACCAGTACTCATTGATGCAAGCAAACTTGGTGAGACAATCAAAGAGAATGGCAACCAAAAGACAAAACTGCGCACAGAGGAGATACAACAGATTGTCAACACATTCCGCAACAAGGAAGTGGTTGAAGACTTCTCAGTTACTCCAACTTTTGATGAGATAAAGGAGAAGGGCTACAGCTTCTCCGCTGGTCAGTATTTCGACATCAAGATTGACTATGTGGATATTACAGAAGATGAGTTCAACCGTCGTATGGATAATTTCAAGACCACGCTAAGACAACAATTCAACGAGAGTCACCGTTTAGAAGAAGAGATTCTGAAGCAGTTGGATTGTATCGGTTTCAATGAAAATGTAGGAAAGGAGAACAGCAATGAGTAACGAGATACAATTCCTGCTTTACAATATGCCAGATGCTGACGGCAAGGTGCAAGTGGTCATCAAGGGTGAAACGCTTTGGTGTACACAAAAGGCTATGGCTCAACTCTTTGGCGTTGGTGTTCCTGCTATTAGCAAGCACTTGAAGAATATCTTTGAAGAGGGTGAACTTGTTGCGGATTCAGTTATTTCCAAAATGGAAACAACTGCCGCTGATGGCAAGAACTACACAACGACATATTATTCTCTTGATGCCATTATTGCCGTTGGATATCGTGTATCTTCACTAAAAGCCACTCGTTTTCGTCAATGGGCTACAAAGATACTCAATGAGTATATCAAAAAGGGCTTTGCAATGGACGATGAACGGTTGAAGCAAGGTAATGCTGTGTTTGGCAAGGATTACTTCCGTGAATTGCTTGAACGCATCCGCTCTATCCGTACAAGTGAACGTCGCATTTGGCAACAGATTACGGACATATATGCAGAGTGCAGCACCGACTATGACAAGAACTCTCCGACTACAAGAGATTTCTATGCTATGATACAAAACCGCTTCCACTATGCCATTACAGGACAGACTGCTGCGGAGATTATCTATTCAAAAGCAGACCATACGAAAGACCACATGGGATTGACCACTTGGAAAAATGCCCCAGATGGACGTGTTCTGAAATCAGATGTTAGCATAGCCAAGAACTATCTACAAGAGAAAGAAATCCGACAACTGGAGCGTGCTGTAACAGGCTTCTTTGACTATATCGAAGACCTCATAGAGCGTGAAAACACGTTCAACATGTCGCAGTTCTCGGCAAGTGTCAATGAGTTCTTGACATTCCGCAAATACCAGATATTGCCAGACAAAGGAAAAATATCTGCAGCGCAAGCCAAGAAGAAAGCGGAAGAAGAATATGACATTTTCAATAAGACACAACGCATTGACTCTGACTTCGATAAGGAGATAAGAGGATTGCTTGATAATAAGTAAGTTGAGAAGTATGAAAATTAAAGATATAGTGACCTTTGTGTCAAAGTCTATAACTCCTCAAAAGGGAGTGACATATAACCTGTATAGTCTGCCCTCGTTTGATGAGGGTAAGACTTTTGAGGTGTTGGACGGAGCAGACATACAAAGCAATAAGTACGACGTTCCTAACAAGTGCATTTTGTTCAATAAACTAAATGTCCGTTTTAAAAGGGTATGGCGAATAGATAGTCATGATGAAAACAAAATAGCATCAACGGAATTTTTGCCACTTGTAGTAGACGAAGATGTTGTTGATTTTCAATATTGCTATTATCTGTTGATTTCAGATAAAATCACTAATTATCTATGCGGTCAAAATACTAATACATCGGGAAGTCACAAGCGTATTGACCCTGACAATTTCCTGAATATAGAAATAAAATTGCCGAAAATGTCAATCCAAAGACAGGTTGGAAAGACACTTTCAGCATTAGACCGTAAAATAGTCCTCAACAAGCAGATAAATGATAATTTACCGATGCTTGACCGTTCATTAATAGGGGCAGAAGTTCGTCGCGCTGTTTAGTCAGCTCTGCGATTTCTTTATTGTTTCTATGTATCTGCCTATATAAAGGTGAAACTTTAGTAGCGAACAACTTCATCATATAGCTTGGTATCTCAATATATTGCAACGAACATAAAGAATCCATTACTAAGCATCTTAAAGTGCTACCCATTGCCGCCTTGTCTGCTTTTATTTGAATTTCGTTTGAGCGCAACATTCCATAAAAGAAATCATTGGGAATATTCTCTTTTGCTCTAAGAGTAAATGATGTTTCACTTATGTTCCAATTTGTCGGTTCTTCGAGAATATAATATGTGCGCCCAATGGTTCCAATAGCACTGAATATAATATCACCGATTTGTAACTGTGAACGTGAGTTGATTTTAGATAAGGCTTCATCATCACATCTGTCACAGTTGTTCCAATCTATTGTTGTACCGACCAAACTTCTAATTGTCACATAATAATTATTTCCGCTACCTAAGACAAAGTTCTTTCGTGGATTTAAGCCGTTTGTAATGCGTCCGATATAATCACCAAGAACACAATCGCTCCACCCTTGTGGTATCTCACGCTTCAGCTTCTCATTCCAGACCATAACCCCACCATTTGATTTGTATGGTTTGCCCTCCTCGTTCGGAAAGTCAAACTGCACAAACCAATAGTCATAGAGTTGCTTTGCCATCGCCTCTAAATTATCATTTATCTGACGATTGACTTTGATTTTCTCATCAATAGAGGCTAAAGAGGCAACTATTTGGTTTTGTTTTTCGAGGGGTAGATATTCAATATCAATGGCAGACAGAGCATTGTCAAGCTGTAAGTTCTTGATGCCTGAAGTCTTCCCCTCGAAATTGAAAAATGCACCATGATTATATACATTCTGCCAAAAGTAATACACATACAAAGGATTCCAACCAGCCTTTACACGAAATGCTGTACAAAAGTTAGAACAGACAACATTACCTTTGGCTTTTATCAAATCTTCCGACACATATACAATGCGTCCTGTAGATTGTGTAGGACTACCTCCCGATTTTTCAATCACCAAATCACCTGCTGCCAGAAGTTTTGTTTCTTTTGTGCGGTCACAAACATATCGTTGAGGTATGTCTGTAAAATTGTGGTTGGTTATAGGCACTATGTCTGCGCCCCTAACACAATATGCTGCATTAGGGGTATCTTGCGTAGGAGATTCTTCGCCCCAATCTCCCGTTATAAATGTGTCAATAATATCTGCTAATTTCATATACTTCTTACATTTTGTGATGCAAAGGTACTCAAAATCAAGCAGAATAACTAATTTGTAAACCTTAATTAAGGAATTTACGGTGTGCTATCTTGACATTTGTCTGATTTACCATAGCATAATGCAGCGTGGTGTCAATTTTTACATGTCCCAACATCTTCTGCACTTGCTCTATTGGCATACCCTTGTCAATAGCCATTGTTGCTAATGTTCTACGGAATTTGTGAGGGTGAACCTTGTTGAGGTTTACACGCTTTCCAAGCTGACGCAAACGTACTTCCACGCCACTAATGGTCAGCCGTGTGTGAGGTTCATGAAGACTTACAAATAATGCAGGGTTAGTGTCTGTGCGTTGCTCCAAATACTTTTTGAGGTGAATTTTAGTCCTTGCGTTGAAATAAACCTCACGCTCTTTGTTGCCCTTGCCAAACACTACACACTGGCGTTCTTGAAAGTCAATGTCGTCACGGTTGATTTTTACTAACTCCCCTACACGCATACCAGTACTAAGCAGCAAATCTATCATCGCAATGTCACGCAATTCATGGCAACTATCACGCAACACTTCGATATTCTCATCTGTCAGCACCTCTTTCACCAAAGCATCCGTGCGTACCTTATGGATTCTGCGCACTGGGCTTTTGGTGATATAGTCCTCGTCTTCCAACCAAGAGAAGAAGCTGGAATAGATACGGCGTAAGTTGTCAATCGTAACCTTACTAAGCCCTCGTTGTTCCTGCTGGTCAGCGAGATAGCAACGAATGTCATTAGTGGCAATGTCGCACACATTCTTCTTCACAGTCGCTATCAGCTTCTCAATGGAAGACTTATAATAGTGGATTGTCTTGTCTGAACAGCCCTCCACTTTCTTTGAGGATATAAAAGCCCCAAGAAGTTCAACGTTTTCCTTGTTGCGCTGTTCTTCCTCTGTTGCCTTTGGCGTAATTTCACACTCTGACAGAGCCTTTCGGGTCACATCTGTCAGCAAATCCAACTGATTTTCAGTCAAAACCGCTCGCATGCCGTCTAAAACGGTTTGTATAATTGTTTCTTTCATGTCATAAAACTTGTATTGGTCTCTATATAATATAAGGGAAGAAAGAAACGATGCCGATAAATGATAATTTACCGATGCTTGACCGTTCATTAATAGGGGCAGAAGTTCGT
>OGNZ01000670.1_pt1 | contig 21181 bp, 16 predicted proteins | sample 1573601 | NCBI WGS metagenome assembly OGNZ01 (sample SAMEA2582009, study PRJEB24529) | metagenome | biome: Human gut stool | place: China | collected 2011
CCCGCCGGTCCCCCGCCGCCGAACCCCTCCGAGATGCTGAGCCAGCCGCAGATGCAGGCCATGGTCAACACCCTGCGGGAAAAGTTCGATGTGGTCATCTTTGATGCACCCCCGGTGTCCGTGGTCACCGATGCAGCCGTCATCGGCCGCTATGTGGACGGCGCGGTTTTCGTTGTGCGCTCGGACTACGCCCCCGCCGATGCGGTGCGCGGCGCAGTGAAAAAGCTGCAGGATGCCGGTGTCCGGGTGCTGGGCAGCGTGCTGACCCGCTACGACATGAAGAAGGCACTCAAGGGCTCCAGCTACGCATACAGCTATGCCTACAATTACAACTATGCCTACGAAAAACAGAAGGCTGATGTTACTGAATAAGGAAGCACTGCTATGACGGATCTGCATTGTCACATTCTGCCCGGCATGGATGACGGCGCAAAGGATACAGCAGTCTCGCTGGAGCTGCTGCACAGGGAATATGAGGACGGTGTGCGCAATATTGCGTTCACCAGCCACTTCAACAGCGAACGCACCACGGTGGATGCCTTTACGGCAAAGCGGCAGGCTGCCTTTGAACAGCTGACCGCCGCGCTGGAAGGACAGCCCATGCAGTTTGACTTCAAGCTGGGGGCGGAGGTGTTCTTCTCGCCCGGCCTGTGCGAGCTGGACACCCGGGCACTGTGTATGGGTGACACCGCTTATCTGCTGCTGGAATTCCCCACCACCCACAAGCCGCATTTTATCCGGCAGACCCTGTACAATCTGCAGCAGCAGGGCATCGTGCCGCTGATCGCGCATATCGAGCGCTACCCCTATGTGCTGGAGGATCCCACCCTGCTGTACGACTGGGTAGCCGCTGGTGCCTATGCGCAGATCAACGCAGGAGCACTGCTGGAGCCTAAGCTCTGCAAAAAGTTGTGTAAGTTCATCCAGTGGGGATTGGTTCATGTCATCTCCACCGACACCCATTCCCCGGACAAGCGCCCGCCCCGCATGGCACAGGGAGTGCAGCAGCTGGAAAAGCTGCTGGGCAAGGAAACTGCTGCCCGCATCGTGCGCAACGGCGATGAACTGTTCCACGATCAGGAACTGGACGCTGTGACCCTGCATCAGCCCAAAAAGTTTTTGGGCATGTGGGTCTGATCCTAAAGTAAGGAGAAAACTGCCCGGGCAGAGAATTGCTCTGCCCGGGCAGCGGATTTTAGTATGAAGAAAAATAAGGTCCTGAAAATCGTGTTGATCGTGCTGGGCGCGCTGGTGGCTCTGCTGGCAGCAGCTGTTCTTGGCGTGCTGTTCTACCTCCACAGTATGGCAGCCGGTGTTCCTGAAAACCTGCCGGCTTCCCCGGCGGCCAGCACACAGGTCACCCTGACGGATGATGAGATCGATAAGCTGCTCAGCGGTGAGATCACGCTGGAGGAACTGGCAGATGAAGCCGCCGCGTCCGGCAGCGGGGAACAGGAGGCATCCGCCAGCGCTCCGCAGCAGGAGACAGGTGCGGCTTCCTCCCCGGCGAATTCTGATACTTCTCCGGCGGCATCTGCCTCCCGGACGGAGAGCAGCAGTACAGAGTCCTCCAGCAAGCAGGAGACTGCCGGTACAGCCAATTCCGGTACAAAAAAACCGTCGTCCTCCTCCGGCAAACAGGAAGCCTCCTACGAGGCCGAGGTTAAGGCGCTGCTGAAGCAGCTGTACAGCGTCAAAGCGCGCGCCGAGGCAGAGCTGAACAGCTGCATTGCCGGAGCAAAGGCAGAGTTCAAATCGCTGCCAGAGTCTCAGCAGACACAGGCGCGCAAGATCTCCATCGTGCTGGCAAGAAGCGGCAGACTGTACGCGATGCAGGCGTCCTACGACAGGGAAGTGGAGAGCATCGTCAGCCAGATGCGTGCCATTCTGACCGCCAACGGCCAGAGCACCGCATTGGCGGATCAGGCCATGGCCTCCTATAAGGCACAGAAGAGCGCCATGTACTCCCGGCTGACCGCAAAACTGTACTCCTGACCCGCAAAACGACCCATGACCACCCGCAGCACATCTCCCGGGCACTGACTGTGCCGGAAAGGGGCTGCGGGTGGCTTTGTTTTGCCTTTTTGCTGTAATATGGAGAAAAATGCCAAGGACATGGAGGGATGACTCTGCGGCAGAGACGCTGCCTTTTACGCCGACAGGGGAGGGCGGATTGTACGCACCAACGGAACAATCCCCCAAAAGGTCGGAAAAGTAGCACTTTTACCTACAAATATACAGGAAATTTGTATAAAGTATAAGATTTCACTCATGCTTTGCTATAATGAAGTGAATTCTTTTCATGTAAATTGACAAAAATCGTGGTTATCCTTATAATAGATAGAGTGTTTCTCGGGTATGGACGATGGTGTTTGTGCAACCGCAAGATGCCATCGTTTTATTATTCGCTTTTCTGTCCGCGTGCCAAGGACAGACGTCCGCTATGTGTGAGGCTGGCGGACTGCGGGAAAGTGTGGCTCGGCCTGAGAGCAAAAACAGTAATTCATTGATAGGATTGGAGTGGCATCAAACGATGGCAAAGTACATCATCAAGCGTGTCGCAATGGGTATCTTCAGTATCTTCATTGTGGCTACGGTTACCTTTTTTGTCATGAACCTGGTCCCCGGTGGCCCGTTCGTGGCAGAAAAGTCCATCAGTGCCGCTGCTCAGCAGGCTCTGGCCGAAAAGTATGGCCTTGATAAGCCGCTGAGTGTGCAGTACGTCAACTACATGAAGAGCCTTCTGCACGGCGATCTGGGTCTGAGCCTGCGTCAGCGCGGACGTACCGTGAACCAGATCATTGCCAGCAAGCTGCCGGTGTCCTGCCGTCTGGCAGGCATTGCCGTGGTGGTGGCTCTGTGCGTGGGCATCCCGCTGGGCTGCATTTCCGCTTACAACCGCGGTAAGTGGCTGGATAACGTTATTATCGTGTTTGCAACCTGTGGCATCGCGATCCCCAGCTTTATTTCCAGCGTGCTGCTATTGTACCAGTTTGGTATGAAAATGAAGGTGCTGCCCACCGTTGGCCTGAACAGCGCCGCCGCCTATATCATGCCGGTCACTGCACTGGCCATCTATCCCTCGGCTTATATCACCCGTTTGATGCGCTCCAGCCTGCTGGACGTTATGGGTCAGGACTATATGCGCACTGCCCGCGCAAAGGGCGTGTCCCAGTTCATGATCCTGTTCAAGCACGCGCTGCGCAACGCCATCCTGCCTGTCATCACCTACGTCGGCCCCATGCTGGCCAGCCTGATGACCGGTTCTTTCGTGGTGGAAAAAATCTTCTCCGTGCCCGGTCTGGGCCGCGACTTCGTGTCTGCCATCACCAACCGTGACTACACCATGATCATGGGCACCACCATCCTGCTGTCCAGCATGGTCATCATTGCTAACGTGATCGTGGATATCCTTTATAAGATCATCGACCCGCGCATCAAGCTGCAGTAAGAGAAAGGAGCGATTTTCATGGAAAACATTAAAAAGAATCCGCTCAGCCTGCAGCTCAACGCGGAGGATTTTCTGCCCGCCAGCAATGAGGAAAAGCAGAGCCTGGTGGTCATGCGCGAAAGCGTCAACTTCTGGAAGGACGGTCTGCGCCGCCTGAAGAAGAACAAGATCGCCATGGTCAGCTTTGTGTTCATCATTGCCATTGCCATCTTTGCCTATCTGCTGCCCGCTGTCTGGCCTTACAGCTATTCCGAGCAGATGAAGGGCAGCAACAACCTGAAGCCCTTCGAATACTCTGCCTCCGAGCAGGCGCGTATCGACGCAGGCGAAAAGGTGTTCCCGCACATTCTGGGCACCGACCGTATGGGTCGTGACTTCGCTGTGCGTATCATGATGGGCACCCGCGTCAGCCTGTCTGTCGGTCTGATCGCTTCTGTGCTGGTGCTGATCATCGGCGCTACCTATGGTGCGGTTGCGGCCTTTGCCGGTGGATGGGTGGACAATATCATGATGCGTATCACCGATATTCTGTACACCATCCCGGACATTCTGTTGATCATCCTGCTGGGCATGGCCCTGAAGGACCCGCTGGACAAGCTGTCCACCCAGCCCGGCTTCAAGTGGATGCAGACCCTTGGCCCCAACATGATCTCCATCTTCATCATCTTTGCTCTGCTGTACTGGGTCAGCATGGCGCGTATCGTGCGCAGCCAGATCCTGATCCTGAAGGAGAGCGAGTACGTTACCGCTGCCCGCGCACTGGGCGCTTCCAGCGGCCGCATCATCAAAAAGCATCTGCTCACCAACTGCATCGGTACCCTGATCGTTACCACCACCCTGCAGATCCCGGCTTCCATCTTCACCGAGAGCTACCTGAGCTTCATCGGTCTGGGTGTTGCAGCCCCGCTGCCTTCTCTGGGTTCTCTGGCTACCGATGCCGTCAAGGGCATGAACACCTACCCCCATCTGCTGATCGCCCCCGCACTGATGATCAGCGTGATGATCCTTGTGTTCAACCTGTTCGGCGATGGCCTGCGCGATGCCTTTGACCCGAAGCTGAAGAATTGATGAGGTGAACAGAAATGAGCGAGAAAATTCTTGATATCAAAGAAGAACGCCTTTCTTTCTTCACCCCTGCGGGCGAAGTAAAGGCACTGAACGGCGTTTCCTTTACCATGAATCAGGGCGATGTTCTGGGCGTTGTGGGCGAGTCCGGCTCCGGTAAGTCGGTCACCGCCTACTCCGTTATGGGTCTGACCGCTTATCCCGGCAAGCTGGTGGGCGGCAAGGTGTGGTTCAACGGCCACGAGATCGAGAACATGAAGGAGAAGGACTTCCGCAAGATCCGCGGCAACGAGGTCTCCATCATCTTCCAGGACCCCATGACCAGCCTGAACCCGGTGTACACCATCGGCAACCAGATCGTGGAGGTCATCCGCCTGCACACCGATAAGAACAAGGCCGATGCATGGGCACGCGCCAAGGAGCTGCTGGAGCTGGTTGGCATCAACGAGCCCGAGAAGCGTCTGAAGCAGTACCCCCACGAGCTGTCCGGCGGTATGCGCCAGCGCGTGATGATCGCCATTGCACTGGCCTGTGAGCCCAAGCTGCTGATCGCTGACGAGCCCACCACCGCATTGGACGTGACCATTCAGGCACAGATCCTTGAGCTGATGCAAGATCTGCGCAAGAAGCTGGGCATGAGCATCATCATGATCACCCATGATCTGGGCGTTGTGGCTTCCATGTGCGAGAAGATCGCCGTCATGTATGCAGGCCACATTGTGGAGTACGGCACTACCGACGAGATCTTCTACCAGCCGGGTCATGAGTACACCAAGGGTCTGATCAACTCCATCCCCAAGCTGAACACCGCAGAGCACGAGCGCCTTGTGCCCATCGAGGGTACCCCTGTGGATCTGCTGAATCCGCCGGCCGGCTGCCCCTTTGCGCCCCGCTGCAAGAACTGCATGAAGATCTGTCTGAGCAAGATGCCCCCGCGCACCGAGCTCAGCGATACCCATTATACCTACTGCTGGCTGCAGCAGAAGGCTGCATTTGAGAAAGGGGAAAAGGCAGAATGAGTGAACACAAGACGCTGGTTGAAGTCCAGCACCTGCAGCAGTATTTCCCCGCCGGCGGTGTGGGCAAGAACCGCAAGTACGTTCAGGCTGTGGATGACGTAAGCTTTGCCATCCGCAAGGGCGAGACCCTTGGTCTGGTAGGCGAGTCCGGCTGTGGCAAGACCACTACCGGCCGCACCCTGCTGCGCCTGTACGAGCCCACCGGCGGCAAGATCTACTATGACGGCAACCTGCTGTTCGATAAGGACAACAAGATCGCAGTGGATATGCTGCCCTACCGCCGTCGGATGCAGATCGTTTTTCAGGATCCCTACGCAAGTCTGGACCCCCGCATGACCATTGGCGACATCGTGGGCGAGGGCATTGATATCCATCATCTGGCCGAGAACGAGAAGGACCGCCACGATAAGATCATCGCCCTGCTGGAGCGCGTGGGCCTGAACAGCGAGCACGCAAACCGCTACTGCCACGAGTTCTCCGGCGGTCAGCGTCAGCGCGTGGGCATTGCCCGTGCACTGGCTGTGAACCCCGAGTTCATCGTTTGTGACGAGCCTGTTTCCGCACTGGACGTTTCCATTCAGGCACAGGTCGTCAATATGTTCGAGGATCTGCAGCAGGAGATGGGTCTGACCTACCTGTTCATCGCCCATGACCTGAGCGTTGTCAAGCACATCTCCAACCGCATCGGCGTGATGTATCTGGGCAAGATGGTGGAGCTGGCCGACAGCTACGAGCTGATCACCCACAGCATCCACCCCTACACCCGTAGCCTGATCTCCGCAATTCCGGTGGCAGACCCCATTACGGCCCGCCAGTCCAAGCGTATCGTGCTGCAGGGCGATGTGCCCAGCCCCCTGAACCCGCCGTCCGGCTGCCGTTTCCGCACCCGCTGCCCCTATGCAGACGAGCAGTGCGCCAACGAGGTGCCCGAGTTCAAGGAAGTCTCCACCGGCCACTGGGCAGCCTGCCATCACCTTGACCGCGTGAAGTGAGAACACTTCACCACAATGAAAGGTGAAAGCAATTCAACCTAGCGCTGAAATGTTGTCACAAAATGGTTACAGTCCAAGTTTTGGGCTTGTAACCGGTATGAGAACGCATTATAATCATTCGTGTTCCTCCGGTGTACATTTGCACCGGATCGAATATAGAGGCGGCTGGGGGAACCTGGCACACTCAAATTTGATATAAGGGAAGGATATTATTATGAAACGCATTTCTCGTCGTAATTTCCTCAAGGTTGCAGGCGTGGGTGCCGCTGCTCTGGGTCTGGCAGCCTGTGGCGGCAGCAAGTCCGGTTCTACCGCAACCTCCGGTTCTGCTTCTTCCGCTGCTGGCTCTTCTACCGGCAGTGTCAACACCGCTGGCTTCACCGTCCAGTACGGCCCCAACCCCGAGACTCTGGATCCCTCTTTGAACAGCGCTGTTGATGGCGCCAACACCATCATCACCATCTTCGAGCCCCTGCTGATCATCAACGAGAACAACGAAGTTATTGGTGGCCAGGCTGAGAGCTGGGAAGCAAGCGAGGACGGCCTGACTTGGACCTTCACCATGCGTGACGGCCTGAAGTGGAGCGATGGCACCGACCTGACCGCTAAGGACTTCGAGTACACCTTCAAGCGTATGGTCAACCCCGACACCGCAGCTCCCTACGCAGAGACCTGCCTGGGCATGATCGATGGTTTTGACGCAGCTGCCGGCTTCCCCGATGCAGACGGCAACCCCACTGCAGAGCCCAACCCCGATGCGCTGAACGTCAAGGCAAGCGACGACGGCAAGACCCTGACCATCGTGCTGTCCTACCCCTGCTCCTACTTCGACAAGATGGCTGCATTCGCATCCATGAGCCCTGTGCAGCAGGCTACCGTTGAGGCCAACGGCGATGCATGGTGCACCTCCGCTGAGACCTTCGTCTCCAACGGCCCCTACATGATCACCGAGTGGACCCCCTCCGAGCGTATCGTTCTGTCCAAGAACCCCAACTACGTTGGCGGCTGGGATAGCTCTAAGATCGTTTCCGACAGCATCACCCTGCTGCTGCTGGAGGACTCTTCCGCTTGCTTCGCTGCTTACAACAGCGGCGAGGCTGTCCTGATCAAGGACGTGCCCACCGACGAGATCCCCAGCCTGACCAAGGCAGAGGATGGCGGCGACTTCTATGTTGACCCCATTCTGGGCACCTATTACGTCAGCATGAACCTGCAGCGCGATGCCTTCAAGGATGCCAAGGTCCGCAAGGCTCTGGCTCTGGCTATCGACCGCGACTACGTTGCCAACACCATCATGCAGGGCACCTACTCTGCTGCTTCCAACCTGGTCGGCCCTAGCATCGTGGACGCGCAGGGCTACTTCTACGACAACGCAAACGGCGGTTCTCCCTACATTGCAGCTGACTACGAGGCAAATATGGCCGAGGCTAAGAAGCTGCTGGAAGAGGCTGGCTATCCCAATGGCGAGGGCTACCCCACCATCGAGTACAGCACCAACGATTCCGGCTACCATGTGCCTCTGGCAGAGTACCTGCAGCAGACTTGGGGCGATCTGGGCATCACTTTGACCATCAGCAAGATGGAGTGGTCTGCCTTCACCGCTGCTCGCCGTGCCGGCGAGTACGATGTTGCCCGTAACGGCTGGGTCATGGACTACAACGATCCTTCCAACATGATCGAGCTGTTCTGCTCCGGCAACGGCAACAACGATGGTAAGTACTCCAACCCTGACTTCGATGCTGCTATGGAGGCTTCCAAGGTTGCAGATGTCGCCGAGCACTTTGCACAGCTGCACAAGGCTGAGGACATCCTGATGGAGGATATGGGCTGCATCCCCGTTGCTTACTACAACGAATTCTGGCTGCAGAGCTCTTCTCTGAAGGGCGTCTGGCACAGCCCCTACGGCTACTGGTACTTCCAGTACGGCTACATCGAGGAGTGATTTCCTCCCTGTGCTGTGCAGCGTAAGCTGAACCGTAAACTATAAGCACTGAGCACCCCGCTGACCGGAAACGGTTGGCGGGGTGCTTTTTTGCTGTTATTTTGTAAAAAAAGACGAGTGCTCGGTTTTGTCGAGCCCTCGTCTTTTATATGTAAACCAGATTGAAAAGGTACCATGTGCTTACACCGCAGCCATGGCGGCCAGAACGCTCTGCCAGCTCTTGCTGCGTGCGGCAGGCACCGGGGCGGGGCGGGTGCGCCGTGCAGCAGGGGCACTATGACCGGTCGCAGAGGATACCGTCAGGGCAGGGGAAGGGCAGAAGAACACAGCAGTGTCCTTTGCCAGCCACTGCGCAGCCAGAGCAGCAGCCTGCGGGTCAGACTGCAACGCGCGGCGCTCGTTCCCGGCCAGAAAATCAGCCAGCCAGTACAAAATTGCGCCCAGCGGCAGGCAGGGGGAAGCGTCCTGATTCCAGTAGCTCCAGCGTGCACCGCAGCCAAGGTGACTTTCCACTGTGATCTGTGCGCCGGTGCGGGCATTCTGCGGGATGGCACCGATATAATTTGTACCGGCACGCTGCCCCAGCTCCTCTATAAGGCGCTGGGTGCGGGCGGCATCCAGCCGATCCTCCCGGCAGTAGGCGCGGAAGTCGGTCTGGCTCAGCAGGCTGTCGGCACTGGACGGAAAACGCCCGGTCAGCTGCCCATCCGCATTGTGGCACAGCTGCCAGCCCTTGCGGAACAGCTGGAAATTCAGGCAGCGCCGCCCCATGGTGGAGTAGCACACAAGGGCGCTTTGCTCCCCGGGCAGCTGTTTTACTTCAAGATAGGCATCGTTGCCGCAGGTATCCTGCAAACGGACGGTAAGCAGCAACTGTGCACCGACGTGCTGGGTGGACATGGCGTTGTGCATGGCGTCAAAATAACGGGAAGCGTCCATGATTGATCTCCTTCCTATAGCAATTCAACTTTTTAATGCAACAGCAACAACGTTGAATTGCATATCGCAAATATGCTGTTTGAACGTTGCACTAATTTCTTGCCTTGCGATAAAAGCAAACAGCGAAACGTTGTAAAAGCGCCAGCCGGGTGATCAGGCCGACAGGCTGCATAAAACTTCTCTGAACATAGTATAGCATACTTTTGGATGAAAAACAACTGTAAGTTTTCCGAAACAACAAATTTTTGCAAAAATCTACAGCGCATTGCAAACAAAAGTTCAAAGTATGGTTGTGCACTGAGATGTGTGGTTGTAAAAAATGACCCCTGCGGGAGATGCCGGCTAAGGCCGGAACTGCTCCCACAGGGGTCGTTTTGTTTTTTCAGTCGCCAAGTTCCCGGATCTCGTTCTGGATCAGCCGTCCGGCAGCGCGGGCAAGCTGATCCATGCCGCGGATGCGTGCCATATTTTTGCCGTAGATCTGCGCGGCGGCACCGGCGCTGCTGTCCTCGCCCATAAAAACGGCAGACACCCGCACGCCCTGCCGCTGTAAGGTGCGCACCTGTGCGGCGGTATCGGCTACACCGGCGGCGTCCTCGTAGGCGCAGCCCAGCGGGTTCTGCGCTGTGGGCGGGATGCGGCGGCTGTCGTTGGGGCTGGCATCGGTCAGCAGGATCATCAGGTGGCGCGGGGCGGGGCCGGGGGCGTACCGGATCAGGTCGCCCGCCGCCCGCAGCGCCAGACCGTCCCGGTTCCAGCCCGAGGCAAAATAGCGGAAAATGTTCTGCCGGTTTTTGTCCGCAAAACTTTTCAGCACCCGCAGCACCGTATAGCCCCGCAGACTGCTGAAGGCGCTTACCCGCACCGGAATGCCGCAGTTGGCCAGACTTTCGGCCAGAATAACACCCTGCGCCGCGATCACCTCCTGACAGTGCAGGCGGGAAGCGGAGGCATCCAGCAGCAGATCCACTGTAAAGGCGGGGCAGTTCTCCTCCTCCGGGCACAAAAACACCCGGTCATCGTTCAGGTAAGGGGCACGCCACACCCGCCCGGCGCACAGATCACCGCTGCGCGCCACCCGCTGGTCGGGCTGCTGATGCACCAGAATGCAGTTGCGGATCTGCTCGGTAAGGCGCAGCACCACGCTGCGGTGCAGCTCCTGATTTTTGGCATAGTAGGCGCGGTTGCGTTCGGCCTGTAATTCGGCCTGCTGTGCCAGCTGCCGCGCCTCCGGGGTAGGTGCCTGTGCCGGGCTGGGCACACCGGCGCTGAACCACAAATGACAGCCCAGATGCACTCCGGTGCACAGCTCCTGCTCGGCCTTGCGCAGCTGCTCCGGCGGGTAGAAGCAGCGCCCGAAGCAGCTTTCAATGTAGGCGCGGTCCTGTGCGGCGCGTTGCTTCAGGGTAATGTTTGCCCGGCGCTTGTCCACCGCCAGCCCGCTGCCTGTGGCATCCACCGCACCGGAATGCTCCACCGTCACCCGGTCGGTCTTGATCATCTGGGTGGGCATGGTTTTGGTGGCAAGCTTTGCCCAAAAGCCTTGCAGCCGCAGGTGCAGCGCGGGCTTCTGGCGTACCTCGCCGTCAAACAGGGCAAATTTTGCAAACAGCGCCAGCAGGTCGTTTTTGAGCTGTGCTGGCTCCGGTACGGCCTCCGGTTCCAGCGCAGCGGCAAGGCTGCTCTCGTAAGGGGTCATGACCGGGGCGGTGCGTCCCAGCACCCTGCGCCAGCGGGCAGCCTGCATGGTGTACACCAGCTGGTTCTTCGCCATCCACTCCTGCCGCGAAAGCTTGTACTGGATGGCAAAAAAGTAGTCCGCGTGGGCAAACCGCAGCGCTTCCAGCACCGGGCGGCGGGGCAGCTCCAGCCGGTAAGCTGCGTTTTCCAGATACAGCCACGCCATGTCGTCCAGCATGGGCTGGCGCACATCGCCCTCCCAAGCAGAAAAAATGCCCCGGATCAGCGCGTCACCGTAGTATTTGTGCACCAGCCCTACGATGCAGTTCATGTAAAAATCAATGGTGCCGTCCGTGTTGCGGGCCAGAAACAGCGGCTCAAAACCGTAGGCTCCGGCAGCGGCCCAGACCTGATTGGCCGCGCGCCGCTCCTGCGCGGTGTAGCTTTGGGCGTCCATCAGGCAAACAGCTTTCCGGCATCCAGCTTGGCCGGGATGCGTGCGGCGATCACGTCCCGGATCAGTCCCTGCTCGTAGGAGTCAAAGGCCTTGTTGGTGATGCCCATATCCAGCGCCGCCCCGGCCGGGATGCCCCGCCGAATCAGCCGCAGCGCGTCCAGCATACCGCGCAGATCCAGCGCCTTGGTGGAAATTTCTGCACTATCGCACTTTTTCTGCAGGTCCAGAAAAAGCAGCGCAAACTGATGCACATATTTTGCGTTAAGATCCGGGAACTGCGCCCGCAGCAGCTTTTCCAGATTATCCTGAGAGATGGTGGGCATCTGCACCACCGCAAAGCGAGAGGTCAGCGCCTCGTTCAGCTCCCGGGTGCCCGCGTAGCCGTAGTTCATGGTGGCGATAAAGCGGGTCTCCTCGGCCAGCGGGATACGGTCGTAACCGGGTACGTCGATGGTGCGGCGGAAGTCCAGCACCGCGTGCAGCACCGCTAGCGCCTCGTTTTTGGCCATGTTGATCTCGTCCAGCACGCCAAAGCCGCCGCACTGGGCGCAGCGGTACACCGGCCCGGGGCGGAACTCCACCCGTCCGTCGGCAAAGGTGTCCATGCCGATGAGGGAGGCCGCGTCCATGTTCACATGGAACGAGATGTCCCATGCGGGGCGGCCAAAGGCGGCGGCAAGGTTTTCTGCCAGCACGTTTTTGCCGGTGGCCTTGCCGCCGGCCAGCAGCAGGTTTTCGCCGCAGAGGATGGCCGCCAGCGCCTGCTCCCACACCTCTTTGCCGTAGTAGGTAAAGGCAGGGGCGGGGATGCGCGGGCGCAGCGCCTCACTGAGCGGATGGGCGGCGCGGTATTCCTGCACCGCCGTAAGCAGGGCAGGGTCCACCCCTTCCTGCCGTAAGGTATCCAGAATATCCGACATTTGTACAAACACCTCGATCTCTGACCGGGCGGGAATGAACTGCCCGGTTTCACGCTTATCATAGCACAATCGCGGCCATTTGTGTAGGGGGCGTGCGGGGTAAAAAAACAAAGAGGGGCAGCCCCAAGACCGGGGCTGCCCCTCTTCACATGAAAAAGAAGAAAAGAAGAAACGCTTAGAGTATGCAGGAAAAACGCGCTTTATCAGGCGTTTTCCAGACCGGCCATCTGCTTGACAGCCTTCATGGCGAAGGTCAGGGTGCGGCCCATAGCCACACCGGCCATCAGGCAGGGGTAGTTGTTGGCAAAGAAGCTGCCGGACATATCGCCGGTGATGTACAGACCCTCCATGGGCTGGTTGTTGGTGTCCAGAGCCTGACCCTTTTCGTTGATGGCGATGCCCTGCTCGGTGGTCAGCAGAGAGGCACCCAGCCAGCAGCCGTAGAAGGGAGCGGTGCGGATGGCGCTCAGACGGTAAGCGGGCTTGCCGAAGTCCTCGTCGTTCTGCTTATCGTACAGCTCGTTGTAGCGCTCCACGGTGGCAAGGAAGGTGTCCTTGGCAGCACCGGTAAAGCCCATCTTGTCGGCAAGCTCCTCGAGGGTATCGGCCTTGAAGAAGCAGCCCTCCTTCTCGCCGTTCTCGACCTGCTGGGCAAAGTAGTCCTCGCCGCCGTTGCGGGTCTGGGCAGAGCAGCCGATGGTGTGGAAACGCTTGGCATCCTCGATGAAGTTTGCATCGCTGATCTGTGCGTAAACGCGGCCTGGCTGGTGGGCAGCGGCGTAGACGATATCGTTGTAGGGGCTGCTCTCGTTGGCAAAACGCTCGCCGTTGCGGTTCACCTTCAGGAAGGGCTGGGTGCCGGGGTTGAACTGGCGGATCTTGCCGGGGAAGGCCTTACCGCCAAAGGCGCTCTCGCTGTCCACATAGCCGGCATCCACACCGGGGGCAACGATGCCGCGGTCAAACAGCATGGGAGCGGCTTCCTTGTCCAGATTAGCGCCTGCCCACACAGCAGCGCGGATGCCGTAGCCCTTGTCGGCGGGGGAGTAGGAGCAGGCGGTGGTCACGCTGGTGCCCAGCGGGTCCAGCTGCTCCATCATGTAGGGGTTGCCGGGGAAGCCACCGCAGGCCAGCAAAACACCCTGATTGGCGTTGTAACGGATGAAATGGTCATCTTCGGTGCTCTGGGCGATGATACCGGTAATGCGGCCATCGCTGTTCTTTTCCAGCTTGGCCAGACTGGTCTTGAAGTCTACATCGTAGCCCAGCTCCTGAATGTACTGTAGCAACAGCTCATTGCGAGCCAGACCGGACTCGCGCTCGCTGGCCATGTAGTTGTGCTCCTGCACAGGGTAGAGGTAGTCGGTGTTGTGCTCGGCATTCTCTGCAGGCCATGCAGCCTCGCTGCCGGAGGTGAAATCGCATACCCAGCCGTACTTATCCTCCAGAATGCTGCGCATGAAGTCGTGCATAGCGGCAGACTCGTTGATCCAGGTCTTGACAACGCGCTGGTCGCACTTGCCGGAGGCATAGCGGGAGATCTCGCTCAGCAGCTTTGCCTTATCGGTGGCAGGTTCGCCAGCCTCCTTAGCGGCAGCAGAATCAACAGCTCCGTACCAGTGACGGGTGTCCTGCACGTTGGCGTTCTGCTCGATAACACGGAAGTTCAGGCCGTTGGCAGCCGCATAGGCGGCAGCGAACATACCGCCGTTGCCAGCGCCGACGATGAGGATGTCGGTGTCCACGGTCTCGGTGATGGCAGCCTCATCGATGTCAGGCTCTTTGCCCAGCCAGTCGTTCTCATCGCCGGTGGGCAGCTGCACGCTGGAGACCACGGCCTCGCCCTTTGCCTGTGCGTAGCAGCTCTTGGCAGCCTTCATCACGGCGTCGGAGGTGATGGTAGAACCGGAAACACCGTCGATCTCGGCAGAACCAGCAGCCAGCAGCTGCTCGCGCAGCTCGTCGGCAGCGGCAGCGCCGAAGGAAGCGGTCGCGCCGGAGGTATCCACCACCACGTCGGTGACGGCGCTGTCGGAGAAGGTCATAGTGACCTTGACGGTGGAGGAAATACCCTCTGCAGTGCCCTCGTAGGTGCCGGGGATGTACTGGTCGGCAGCACCGGAAGTGGAAGCGGAAGCAGAGCCGGAGGCGGCATTGCAGGCAGCCAGAGCACCGGCGGGCACACCGCTCATGGCGGCGGCAGGCGCGAGAATGATAAAGCCCTTACGGGAGATCTTGTTCATAGGTACGCTCTCTTTCTTTTTGTTCTTCTTTGTGTTCCTTCTTATCGTGCAGCAAAGTAAAAGGCACTTTGCGGAATCCTTAACAATTGTAGCGTAGAAGGGTGCTGTTTACAATTCATATTTTTTATATTATAATTTAGGCCAACCTAATGTATTGCGGGAGGGAGAAAAGCATGAACGAGAGCGCACTGGAAGGCTTTGTAAAGATCGTGGAACTGAACAGCTTTTCTGCGGCGGCAGAGGCACTGTATCTTTCCCAGTCGGCACTTTCGCAGCAGATCCGCACGCTGGAAGGGCAGCTGCAGTTCGAGCTGTTCCAGCACGTGCCCCGCCGGGTGGTGCTGACCCCGGCGGGACAGGATTTTTACCCCAAGGCAAAGCAGCTGGTGGCTCTGTATCAGCAGGCGGTGCGCCACGCCCGCGCGGTGCAACAGCAGGAAAAACCGCCGGAACGGCATCTGGTGATTGCAGGCTGCCATGAGGCAATGCGGATGTTCGCATACGACTTGTTTTCCCTGACAAGTGACTTGTGCCTGCAGTATACCTCCATTCTGGGGTGGTGTGCCAACCGCAGCGAGGTCTGGCGCAGCCTGAAAAAAGGGGAGATGGATCTTTCCTTCCAGCTGGAAAGTGCAGAGTTCTACGCGCAGGGGCTTACCTTTGTGCCGCTGTTCTATATGCCAGAACTTTGCATCCCCATCCACCCGCCCGCTGATATGCCGGTGGGCAGATTGACCTTGGAACAGGCATTGCAATATCGCTGGTTGCCCATCAAGGAGATGTACCAGACTGTCTACGAAACAAGCCTGCTGCAGGAGGGAATGGACCGAGGGGTGGAGTTTACGCCGGTGGGCGGTATCCGCAGTGCGGCCTACGGCGACCCGGCACTCAAGATGGTCCCGGCGGTCTATTACCGCAGGCCGGACCTCAGTTTTGTGCGGGTACTGGACTGGGGCAGGGGACACCGCTTCGGCGTTGTGCTGGGGCAAAAGCGCGAGGATCCGGTAGTAATGGCCTATGTCCGCGCCTTGCAGCAACAGCTGCCGTCCCTCTCGGAAAAGCTGTTCGGCCTGAAGCTGGAACCGGTGGAGGAATCATAAAGAAAAGACGAAAACCCTCTCAGGCACCGACAGATGTAGAAAAGCTCCCCCCTCTCGGGGGGAGCTGGCATCGCGCAGCGATGACTGAGAGGGTAAAACAAAGAGCACCTATTGCCCTAAAAAGGCGACAGGTGCTCTTTTTGCAATTATATTGTGACGACAGGTGCTTTAATCCACCACGTCCTCAAACTGGCTGTTGTACAGGTCAGCGTAGAAGCCGCCTGCCTCGATCAGCTGGTCGTGAGTGCCCTGCTCCACAATGTCGCCGTCCCGCATCACAAGAATGAGGTCGGCATCGCGGATGGTGGAAAGGCGGTGGGCGATGACAAAGCTGGTGCGCCCCTCCATCAGGCGGTCCATGGCGGTCTGGATGCGCTGCTCGGTGCGGGTATCCACGCTGCTGGTGGCCTCGTCCAGAATCAGGATGCGGTTATCTGCCAGAATGGTGCGGGCGATGGTGAGCAGTTGCTTTTGTCCCTGACTGACGTTGGAGGCGTCCTCGTTCAGCTCCATCTGGTAGCCGCCGGGCAGGGTGCGGATAAAGTGGTCGGCGTTGGCTGCCTTTGCGGCGGCGATAACCTCTTCATCGGTGGCGTCCAGCCGGCCGTAGCGGATGTTCTCCATGATGGTGCCCTTGAACAGCCATGTGTCCTGCAGCACCATGCCAAAGCCCTCGCGCAGGGCGCTGCGGTCAAAGTCCCGCACATTGTGGCCGTTCAGGGTGATAGAACCGGCATCCACATCGTAAAAGCGCATCAGCAGCTTGACCATGGTGGTCTTGCCCGCACCGGTGGGGCCTACGATGGCTACCTTCTGGCCGGGCTGCACCGTGCAGCTGAAGTCGTGGATAACAGTCTTGTCCGGGGTGTAGCCGAAGCGCACATGGTCAAAGGTGACCTGTCCGTCAATGTCGGCGGGGTCGGCGCGGCGGGCAGGGTCGGCCAACTGCGCCTCCTCCGGCTCATTCAAAAACTCGAACACCCGCTCGGCGGCAGCGGCCATGCTCTGCAGCATATTGGATACCTGCGAAAGCTGCTGGATGGGCTGGGTAAAGTTTTTGACATACTGGATAAAAGCCTGAATATCGCCAATGGTGATAACGCCGTTTGCAGCAAAAATGCTGCCCACGATGGCCACTGCCACATAGCCCAGGTTGCCCACAAAGTTCATGATGGGCATCATAAGGCCCGAGAGGAACTGGCTCTTCCATGCGGATTCGTACAGCTTATCGTTGGCGGCGTTGAAGTCTGCCAGTACCACGGCCTCCCGGTTGAAGGCCTTGACCACGTTGTGGCCGGCGTAGACCTCCTCGACCTGACCGTTGACCACGCCCAGCGTGGCCTGCTGTGCCTTGAAGTACTTCTGGCTGAACTTGACCACCACCAGCACCAGCGCCAGCGATACCGGTAAGATCAGCAGGGCAATCAGGGTCATGCGGGGACTGATGGAGAGCATCATCACCAGCACACCGATCATGGTGGTCACGCTGGTGATCAGCTGGGTGATGCTCTGGTTCAGGCTCTGGCCCAGTGTGTCCACATCGTTGGTGATGCGGGAGAGCACCTCGCCCACGGTGCGCTTTTCAAAGTACGCCAGCGGCAGGCGGTTGATCTTTTCACTGATCTGGCGGCGGAAGTCGTAGCAGACCTTCTGAGAAAGGCCGGTCATCAGCCAGCCCTGAATAAAGCTGAAAGCGCTGCTCAGCAGGTACATCCCCAGCAAAAACAGCAGGATGCGGCCGATATACACAAAATCAATGCTGCCGGTGCCGCGCAGCCGGGCGATCCAGCCGGTGGCAAGGGCGGTGGTGGCTTTTGCCAGCACCTTAGGGCCTGCAATGTTGAAGATGGTAGAAAGAATTGCAAACAACATGGCTGCCGCAAGGGGCAGCTTATAGTGGCTCATAGTGCGGATGAGCTGCCGCAGCGTGCCTTTAAAGTTTTTGGCGCGCTCGGTGGTGGGACGTCCGGGTCTGGGCATATCACTCACCCTCCTTTTCTGTATTCAGGGTATCCAGCGCCAGCTCCTTCTGGCTCAGCTGGCTGCGGGCGATCTCCTGATATTCCGGGCAGCTGACCATCAGCTGAGCGTGGGTGCCCTTGCCCACCAGCCTGCCTTCGTCCAGTACAAGGATCTGGTTTGCGTGCAGCACGGTGGAAATGCGCTGTGCCACAATGATCACAGTGGCGTTGTCGGTCTGTGCCTTCAAAGCGCGGCGCAGGGTTACATCGGTCTTGTAGTCCAGCGCCGAGAAGCTGTCGTCAAACAGATAGACCTTGGGATTTTTGGCAATTGCCCGGGCAATGGAAAGCCGCTGCTTCTGGCCGCCGGATACGTTGGAGCCGCCCTGCGCAATGGGACTTTGATAGCTTTCGGACTTTGCCTCGATAAAATCAGTGGCCTGTGCAATGGCGGCGGCTTTGTGCACCTGTGCGTCGGTGATATCCTCGCCGCCGAATTTCAGGTTGCTGTCAATGGTGCCGCTGAACAGCACACCCTTCTGGGGCACATAGCCCAGCAGGTCGTGCAGCTGTGCCTGTGGCATCTCGCGCACGTCAATGCCGTCCACGGTCACCCTGCCGCCGGTCACATCGTAAAAGCGGGGGATGAGGTTGAGCAGGGTGGACTTGCCGCAGCCGGTGGAGCCGATGATGGCGGTGGTCTCGCCGGGCTTTGCGGTAAAGCTGATGTGCTCCAGCGCATCGCTGTCCGCACCGGGGTAACGGAAGCTCACATCCTCGAACTGCACCACGCCCTGCCAGTCGGTGTGCGCCTGTGCGGCCTTTGCGATGGCTTCGTCCGGGTCGTGGATGGAGGCTTTGGTGCGGATGACCTCGTCAATACGATCCGCAGCCACACCGGCGCGGGGCAGCATGACGGCCACCATGGCCAGCATCAGGAAGGACATGACGATCTGCATGGTGTAGGTGATAAAGGCGATCATTTCGCCCACCTGCATAGTGCCGGCATCCATGGCCTTGCCGCCGAACCAGACGATGAGCAGGCTGGTGCCGTTCATGATCAGGGTCATAAAGGGCATCATAGCCACCATAGCGCGGTTGGTGAACAGCTGGGTGCCCATCAGCTCCCGGTTGGCCTTGTCAAAGCGCTGCTCCTCAAACTTTTCGCGGCTGAAGGCGCGCACCGGCATGATGCCGGTCAAAATTTCGCGGCTGACCAGATTCAGCCGGTCCACCAGCTGCTGCATCACCTTGAATTTGGGCATGGCAACGCTCATCAGGAAGAGCAGCAGCAACAAAAGCAGTGCCACGTCCAGCACCACGATCCAGGAAAGGCCGCTGCTGCTGCCTACAACGTGCAGCACGCCGCCAATGCCCAGAATGGGCGCGTAGGCCACCATGCGCAGCAGGATGACGCAGACGAACTGCACCTGCTGGATATCGTTGGTGGTGCGGGTGATGAGGGAGGCGGTGGAGAAATTCTCAATCTCCGCATTGGAGAAGCCGATAACGCTGGAGAAGGTCTCCCGGCGCAGGTCGCGGCCGATGGCGGCAGATACCCGGGAGGCAAGGAAGCCCACGGCCACAGCCACGGCTACCATCAGCAGGGTGAGCGCCAGCATCTGGCCGCCCACCCGGAAGAGGTAACCCATCTGCACATCCTGCGCAACGCCCTGCGCCTCGTATTCCAGCTGCACCAGCAGCAAAGACTGGCTTTTCAGGTTTTCCAGCAGGGTGCTGTCCAGCTGGCTCATGGCACCGTCCAGCTGCTTTTGCAGCATACTGCGGTCAAAGCCGGGCATCTGGCTCATGGCGGCAAACTGGCTGCAAACGGTGTCAAGATCCGCTGCCGTAGGGGTGGCGGTTTCAGTGTCCGCGTCCGCAGCGGCAGAGGGCGTCTCGGCAAGGCCGGTCATGCCCATGCTGTTCTGCCCGGCGGGGGTGTTGGCGGCCTGTGCGGCAGCCATATACAGCACGATGTCCGGGGTGGTCACGGCCTCTTCCAGTGCGGTGCGCTCGTCCTCGGTCAGGTCGGAGCGCAGCTGCAATACGCCATCGTCCTGCAGGTAGTACTGGTAGGCGTTTTGCAGCTTCTGCGCATCCTCCTCGCTCATCAGCAGGCTCAGCGCGTCCAGCGTACTCTGGCGCACCGTCTGGGGCAGGGGGCTTTCAATGCCGCCCTGCTGGATGCCGGTGTCCACGATCTTGCTGGTGTAGTCCGGCAGGGCAAGGTCGCAGTACGCCTGCACGAACAGCAGTGCGAACACCACAAGGCAGACTGCCCAGTGCCGGGCCAGCTGCTTAAAGATCTTTGTCATGGTTCGTTTCTCCCTTCGGGTCAATGTTGCGCGCGGCATTTTCCGCAAGAATGGCATCCATCAGCGCGCCGCGCAGCGCGTCCATCTGGGCTGCCTGCTCCGGCTCTAACCGTGCCAGCACGCTGGCAAAGTAGTTGCGCAGAGCCTGCTCACACTGGTGGCACAGCTCGTACCCCTTGGGGGTGATGCGCACCAGCGTTTTGCGGCGGTCGGCGGGGTCCGGTTCCCGCACCACAGTGCCGTCCTGCTCCATGAGCCGCAGCCCGCGCGAGACCGCCGGCAGCGGCTGTCGGATCTCCCGGGCAAGGTCGGAGACATAAATGGCACCGTCCTTTCCGTGACAGTTGATGGCGTGCAGCAGGCCTTCCAGCATATTGAAGTGGCATTTGGGGCAATCGGCCAGCGCCGCCCGCATTCCGGTCTTGGATGCCTTGCTCAGCTGCCCGATAAAGTGGCACATCCCCTGAAAGCTGGGGGTGCTTGGCTCGGACACGACAGTCCCTCCTCGTTTGCATTTTTTGGATACTTAACAGTTGTTAAGTATTAACGCCTGATAAGCATATTCCTTTTGCAGCCGGATTGCAAGGGAATAGGGAAATATTAAACAAAAATTCACAAAAAACTTGTAGGTTTTGTCAATGCGCAAACCGGCTCTCGCTGCATAAAAATAAAGGACAGGCAGAAACGGAGGGTGCAGATGGAGCAGGGATTCCAAGTGTTGTTACAGGTATTCGGCGGATTGGCGCTGTTTTTATACGGGACGGACAGCCTGTGTCGGGCGGTGCAGCAGGGAGCGGGCAGGCGTCTGCGCAGCCTGCTGGCGCGGTGCACCGCAAACCCGGCGGCAGGACTGCTGACCGGTGCTGCGGTAACGGCGGTGCTGCAAAGCAGCTCGGCGGTCACGGTCATGGTGATTGCCTTTCATTGGTTATTTTTGAATGCGGGACGAGAATACTTCCCGCTGATGTTTGGGGGAGGCGTCTTTCTGGTTGACTTTGGCGAGGTAACTGCAACGTCGAAAACACTGGTCGTATTTGCGTTCATATTCGGGATCATCCTTGCGGAGCATGACGCCGTTCTCCTGCGGTTGACCC
>OGNZ01000702.1_pt1 | contig 20222 bp, 20 predicted proteins | sample 1573601 | NCBI WGS metagenome assembly OGNZ01 (sample SAMEA2582009, study PRJEB24529) | metagenome | biome: Human gut stool | place: China | collected 2011
CTCCATCGCCCAAAATGCTCAGATTTAGATCTTAAATTGTGAAATCGCTCTCCAAAACTCAATCAGTAACATCTGATAGAGTTCTTCATCCGAGCAACCGTTCACGCGGCTGCATTTGATCAGGAGCGATTCATACTGAACAAACAACTTTTCCACAGCGTCCTCATCACCGCGCTTTGCGCGCAGAAGCAAATCCTTGAAACCTTCCATAGTATTATTCCTCCATCGCATTGCGAATCTTGTCGCGGGCATTCTTGTGATGCGTGCTTACGGTACTATCATCTCCCTTCAACTTGGCTGCGGTCTCCCGCACGGAAAGATGATCTACATATAAGGAAATCATAACCTCGCACTCTTTCGGCATCAGCTTGTGCAGGTACTTTTTGATTCCTTCCCACATCAGCTTGGACTCGACGCTTTCCTCAATCGGGTTCATCAGCCGCCTGTAGACTGTGTCCACCTCATCGCGGCATTCCTCAATTGAAACCTCGCGCTTTGCCTTAACCATCAGTGCGCGAATGTAAGAAGCGCGCCGGGCATACAGCACCTTGGTCATGAACTTCGTAAAGCGCGCAGCCAGTTGCGCGTCCTCACCACTAAACCATAACTTGTTTTTCTTTTCCATCGTAAACCTCCTGAATTTTGAGTTTCATTGAATAGACCTCAAAACTCGGAGGGGCGCGGGCAGAAAACGGCAGTCCTCTGCCGCCAAAGCAAAAAGGAAGCAAAAAAATACGCCAGATGGTTATAAAAACCATCTGGCATACGAATAATACACGAAAAACTACGCGGCGAAGGGACTTTTGAAAGTACACAGTGGCGCTTGAGGGGGGTTCTGCCTTAATACGGCATAGCTCCGCTTACCGGAGCGTCAAGCACATCTACCATGCAATACGCCTTTCCACTAAATATGTCCCACAAAAAGAAAAAGCCCGGCAAAGGAAGAAGGTGAAAAATGGCGCAAATTCGTGATATTAGCAAGCGTACTGCCCTTTATGAGAGACTGTCGAAAGACGATGAACAGCAGGGTGAATCAAACTCGATATTGAACCAAGAGTTACTACGATTAGATGCAACATTTTTTACGGACAAGAGAAATCGTCATAACATAATTAGCGAGGCCGGCCATGTGCGAACACTGGCCGACCTCATATCATTAATTTACTTTTATCATACGATAGCCCACACCAATATGTGTTTGGATGTATTGCGGGGACTCCTCTGTTGGCTCCAGCTTTTTCCGCAGTGTTGCCATAAATACCCGCAGGGAAGCCACATCGTTATCCCAACTGCGGCCCCAGATATTTTGTGTGATAAAGGTATGGGTCAGTACCTTGCCGACATTCTTGGACAGCAGGCACAACAGCTTATACTCCATGGGTGTCAGGTGAAGTTCGTTTTCATCCAGATAAGCGCATCCCCCGACATAATCCACTTTCAACTTACCATTCACAAATACAGAACTGGCAGTAAACATCTCTGCCGTCATCAGAGAGAGTCTTCGCTGCGTCACCCGAAGTCGTGCCAGCAGTTCTTCTACCGAAAAGGGCTTTGTCAAATAATCGTCCGCTCCGGCATCCAGCGCCTTGATTTTATCGTTATCCTCGCTTCGGGCGCTGATTACAATAATCGGAACATTGGACCAAGAGCGAACCGTTTGAATGACTTGAACGCCATCCATATCCGGCAAGCCCAAATCCAGTAAGATGATTTCAGGATTGTGCGATGTGGCCTCCATAATGGCTGTCGAGCCACTGGGCGCTACCACATAACGATAATCATTTGTTTTCAATGTGGTTGTAATGAGATTTCGTACAGATGGGTCATCCTCAACCACTAATATCAAAGGTTTATTCATGAAGTTCTACCTCCCCGGCGGGTAATGTAAATGTGAACACAGTGCCATTTGGCTGATTGTCTGATACGGAAATCGTGCCGCCGTGGGCGGTCACAATGGACTTACAGAGGGACAGCCCCAATCCAAGGCTTCTGCGGCTGTCGACCACTTTATTGGCCCCACTATAAAACATATCGAAAATACGGGGTTTCTGCTCATCGGGAATCCCAGGGCCGTTGTCGGAAACGGAAACCGTGACCCATTGCTCTTTTTGATCGGTATGTATTTCAATTACTGAACCGACAGGGGTATATTTGATGGCGTTGTCAACCAAATTGATAATCACCTGAACGATCAGCTTCGCATCAATGTGGGCAAGGATAAAGTCATTCCCGCTGGTCACACGAATGGTGTGTTCTTTACTCTTTCTGTTGATGTGCTTCAGTGCTTCAGAAACGACCTCATCCATGAGTTCGATACTCCGAGTTAGATTGACCTGTCCGCCCTCAATTCGTGTGACTGCCAACAGGTTTTCAACGAGATTGATCAGCCACATGGAATCGTCATAAATATCGGTAAAGGTCTGCTCCCGCAATGCATCATCCATCTTTTTATAATTTGCAAGCAAATTGTCTGCGCTGCCAGAAATCGCTGTCAAAGGGGTTCGAAGATCATGAGAGATTGCCCGCAGCAGGTTAGCACGAAGCTGTTCATTTTGCGCCAGAACAGCCGCTTCCTCTTTTTCTTTGGCGTTTTTGATGTTTTCAAGTGCCAAAGCGCACTCGCCCAGAATAGAGAGGAGTACGCTGTTTTCGAAAGAGTCCAGCGGAATACCGTTCACCGCAATACCAGCCACTCCATATACATGCTGGTTGACCCGAATCGCAAGGTATAAACACTTTGCACTGGATAATGTATCTGTTGTGGCACCGGCGTGTTTATTGTTTCGGAAGACCCAATCGGCGACTGCTTTCTCGTTCTCAGAAATTAAATCTTCCTGAATGCTATTAACAGCACGAAAAACGTTAGGGGTGGCAAGTTCTTTACCATCAGACAGGTAGACGACAATATCTTTTTTCAGCAGCTTCATGAGCTGCCCTGCCGTAGCGGTGATTACCGCATTCTCATCCTGCTCTTTTTGCAGAAGCTGGTTGGTTTCAAAAAGAATCTTTGTACGGTAAGCTGTATGGGCAGATTGTTTCGCATTTTCTTTCAGCCGGGTAGCGAGAGATCCGGAAAGCAGTGTTACTATAAACATAATGGTAAAGGTAACAATATAGTTCGGATCGTCAAAATGGAATGTCAGTCTCGGAGTGGTAAAAAAGAAATTGAAAACCAGCACACTGACAACCGAGGTCAGAATCCCGCACAGTCGGTTGGTTGTGATTACAGCGGCCACAAGTACGCCTAATATGTAAACTGCGATAATATTACTCTCCGTGAACCCAAGAGCGTCAAAGCCACAGCCAATCAGTGTAGCTGCCAGCAATACGACTATACTCTTCAGAACATCACGCAGGGGCATCGCATCTACCTGCGCCTTTCTCTTTTTTTCCTGATAGCTGGTTCCTGTGCTGGCATCCGGTATCACATGAATATCCAGATTAGGTACGCTGGAAATCAGGCGTTCCGTCAAGGTGGGCTTGCTGAAAATATTCTTTCGTGCAATGGTACTTCGTCCAATTACGATTTTTGAGATGCCGGAAAGACGGGCAAATTCCGCAATCTGATAAGGCACGTCATCGCCATAACTTGTCTCAATCGCAGCGCCAAGTTGCTGGGCCAGACGCTTATTATCCTGCAAACGCTTTTTATCATCGTCACTCATCGCCGCTGTATTTGGCGTTTCCACATAAAGAGCGGTAAATGTTCCCCGAAAGGCTCTTGCCATCCTTGCAGCAGTCCGAATGATTTTTGCGTTGGATGGCGACGAGGAAAGACATGCCAGAATGCGCTCGTCTGTATGGTAATCGCCTCGGCTCTGTACTCTGGCGCTTTCCGTCAGCAAGTTCACCCGGTCAGCGCACCGACGGAGGGCGATTTCCCGCAATGCGGTGAGATTTTCCAGCGTGAAAAAATTAACTGTTGCCCGCTGCGCCTGATCTTCCCGGTACACATTTCCACTTGCCAGTCGTTCCAGCAACTCCGCAGGCTCAATATCCACCAGTTCTACCTGATCTGCTTGATCAAAGGTGGAATCCGGAATGCGCTCCCGCACAAGAATTCCGGTGATAGAGGCTACTGTATCGTTGAGACTCTCGATATGTTGGACATTTACAGTCGTATAGACATCAATTCCAGTATTTAGCAGTTCCTGAACATCCTGATACCGCTTCGTGTGCCGACTGCTTTCGGCGTTGGTATGGGCCAACTCATCCACCAGTATGAGCTGGGGATTTCGCTTGAGCGCAGCATCAATATCAAATTCACGAAGGGTCATTCCTTCGTAAGCAACTTGTTTCACAGGAAGCTGCTCCAAGCCGTCCAGAAGTGCCATCGTCTGGGGTCGGGCATGGGGTTCTATGTATCCAGCAACCACATCGATGCCACGCTCCTTAGCCTGATGAGCCGCCTGAAGCATGGCATAGGTCTTTCCGACACCTGCGGCATAACCGAAAAAGATTTTGAGTTTTCCGCTTTTCTTAGTGGATGCATCGTTACGGATCGCATGAAGAAGCTGATCCGGATCTTGTCTTGGCAGTTCCATTTTAACCCTCCTATCAAAGAAATCTTCCGACCGGAAATCATTGCAAAGGATGCGGCCACGGTAATAACCCCCATGCCTCCAATCTGAATCAGCAGTAAAATGACAAACTGGCCGAAGGCCGACCAGTATGTTGCCGTATCATGTATAATGAGTCCTGTTACACAGACTGCTGAAGTAGAAGTAAACAATGCCTCCGAGAAAGGCGTTGCCAGTCCGCTGCGGCTGGAAAACGGCAACATTAAAAGGAAGGTGCCGAAAAGGATCACACCGGAAAACCCGAGGATGATAATTTGAAACGAAGTCAACTTCCTTTTTAACAACACTACTCCCATAACTGCAATCCTCCTTTATACCCCTTTATGTGCCCTTAATTATAAATCAAAGGGAGTAAAGAAGGTAAAAGAGAATGCGTATCTGCATTAAAATCGTCTAAAGATGCAGGACTTATTCTTTTTTATCACGAGCTTGTGCCAGAAATTCAATCAGCCGTTTCCTTGTCAGAATCCCGCATAGAACATTCCGGCCATCAACGATGGGGACAAAATTCTGATTCAGCATTGAAGTTACAACCTGCTCGGAATCTGCATCTATTTGTAACGCAGGGCAAAAATCTCTGCGAACAATGCTGCCAAGTCGGTATCCCTCCTGTACTTTCAAGTCTGTTGTCTGGCAAGCAAGAAGGTGGCGGAGGAAATCTCCCTCCGTCACGCTTCCAATATACTGTTCCTGATCATTTAGTACCGGGACAGCGGTATAGCCATGTACCATAAACCGTTCCAATCCCTGACGAATCGTATCCTTTTCATAAAGAAATACAGTGGAGATTTTGGGAATCATGATTTTAGCTATGTTCATTTCACTTCTCCAGAATACCGTCCAGCATCAGATTGACTTCCAGCACATTGACAGTCTCTTCACCAAAGATGCCAAGGAATCGTCCGTCGGTGCAGTTTTGGATGATCTCACGCACTTCATCTTCGGTCATATCATTTGCCTTTGCAATGCGTGCTACCTGATATTCCGCTGCTGCCGGGGAAATATGGGGATCAAGCCCACTGCCGGAACAGGTGACAAGGTCCACCGGAACAGCTGTTTCATCCATATCCGGGTCGGCAGCCCGGAGCTTTTCTACCCGCTCTGCCACGAGCTGTGCATACTCCTCGCTTGCCGGAGAGAGGTTGGAGGGAGCGGCGTACATCAGTGCCTTTCCGTTTTCATCCGTATAGGTTGAAACATCAATATTCATAATGCGCCCCCACATATGGGCTTCATCTGTATATTGCTGCCCAAGTAATTCACAGCCATATTTTTTCCCGTCTACTTCAATGATGCTTCCGTTTGCATTATCCGGGAAAATAAGCTGAGCAATTCCTGTGACAACACCCGTATAGATCACGCCGCACAGCAGCGTAAAGATCAAAAAGATCATACCTGCCTTTGGCAGTACACTTTTCATTGTTTTCATAATATATACCCCCTTATCCGAAGATTGTGAGAAAAATTTTCTGAAGCAATTCCGGTTCCCATATGGCGAAACGCAGTGTATTCACACATAGGACGGCTAAGGTCATGCCAAGAATTCCTTCAAAATACGAGATCGTTTTCTTTGTTATCGCATTCATATTTTGTCTCCTCCTTATACCAGGCCGGTGAACACCAGCAGAACATCAATCAGTTTCACAAAGATAAAGGGAGCCGCCAGACCGCCCAAACCATAAACAAGCAGGTTCCGTGACAGCAGCTTTCCGGCAGCAACTTCACGATATTTCACACCTTTTAGCGCCAACGGAATGAGCGCAATAATGATGAGTGCATTATAAATAATCGCAGAGAGGACAGCACTTTGCGGGGAATGCAGCCCCATAATATTCAGAGCAGACAGTCCCGGATAAAGTCCCATAAACAGCGCCGGAATAATGGCAAAGTATTTTGCCACATCGTTGGCAATGGAGAAGGTAGTCAGGCTGCCTCGTGTCATCAAAAGCTGTTTGCCGATGCGAACAATGTCGATCAGTTTTGTGGGGGAAGAGTCCAAATCCACCATGTTGCCTGCTTCTTTTGCTGCTTGTGTGCCGCTGTTCATGGCAACTGCAACATCTGCTTGTGCCAAAGCCGGAGCGTCGTTGGTGCCGTCGCCTGTCATGGCGACCAAATGACCCTTGGCCTGAAAATCACGAATCATTGCCAGCTTTCCTTCCGGCGTTGCTTCCGCAAGGAAGTCATCCACACCGGCCTCGGCAGCAATGGCCGCAGCAGTAATCGGATTGTCGCCGGTGATCATAATGGTCTTGATGCCCATTTTCCGCAGATCTGCGAATTTCTCCTTCACACCCTGCTTGATAATATCCTTCAAATAGATAACGCCGAGAATCTTGTGGTTCTTAGCCACAACCAGAGGTGTGCCGCCCTTGGACGCAATAGACTTGACAACTCGATCACAGTCTGGAGAATACATTCCGCCTGCATGGGTCACATAACTCTGCATGGCATCTGCTGCGCCTTTTCGGATTTCGTTGCCGTCAAAGTCGACGCCGCTCATACGAGTCACGGCAGTAAATGGGACAAAGTGCATATTCTTGTCCTGAAGGCTTCTGCCACGAATTCCAAACTGCTCCTTTGCCAGCACAACAACGCTTCTGCCCTCGGGGGTTTCATCGGCCAGAGAAGAAAGCTGAGCGGCGTCCGCCAGTTCCTGAATATCAACACCATCTACCGGAATGAACTCCGATGCCTGTCGATTGCCCAAGGTGATTGTTCCGGTTTTGTCAAGCATCAGAATGTCTACATCACCGGCGGCTTCAATGGCACGTCCACTCATGGCCAGAACATTTGCCTGGTTCAGTCGGGACATACCGGCAATACCGATGGCGGAAAGCAAGGCACCAATGGTAGTAGGCGCAAGGCACACCAACAGCGCTACCAGAGTTGTTACAGAGGTGGGATTCTCAATTCCCGCCAGCTTTGCAGAAAAAATGGAATAAGTGTAGAGAGAGACTGTCACCAAGATAAAGATAATGGACAAGGCTACCAGAAAAATCTGCAAAGCAATTTCGTTGGGCGTCTTCTTCCGGGCAGCACCTTCTACCATCGCAATCATCTTGTCCAGAAAGCTTTCTCCGGCTTCGTTGGTCACTCTGACAACGATCCAGTCCGACAGTACAGTGGTGCCGCCGGTTACAGCGCTGCGGTCGCCGCCTGCCTCACGAATTACAGGAGCGGATTCGCCGGTGATGGCGCTTTCATCCACAGATGCCGCACCTTCTATGACTTCGCCGTCTGCCGGAATCTGCTCTCCGGCTTTGACGATCACTAGTTCCCCCTTTTTCAGCAGGGCGGATGGAACCACAGTCACGCTGTCCTTCTGCGATACGGAGGGAATTTTATGTGCGTCCACATCCTTTCGGGATGCCCGGAGAGAATCTGCCTGTGCTTTACCACGACCTTCTGCAATGGCCTCGGCAAAGTTGGCAAATAGCACGGTAAACCAAAGGATAATGGCAATCGCCAGTGTATATCCGCTTGGAGCGTCTTTTAACCCGAACAGGGATACCACCCAAAGGATACTGGTCAAGATCGCAGACACAAAAACCAGAAACATGACCGGGTTTTTTGCCTGTGTTTTCGGGCTCAATTTCACAAAAGAATCTTTAATTGCCCTGCCGAGCATTTTCCGGTCGGCAAAAGCACTTTTCTGTTTTGTACGCATATCTGTAAACCTCCTTTACGCAATGCTGCCAAAGAACTCAGCAAGCGGACCAAGGGCAAGCGCCGGGAAGAAGCTCAGCGCACCGATCAGCAATACCACAACGATCAGCAGGAAAACAAACATTCCATTTGTGGTAGACAAGGTGCCCGCAGTCGTGGCAATTTTCTTTTTCCCAGCCAGGCTGCCTGCGATTGCAAGTGTGCCGATGATGGGCAGGAACCGGGCAAAGAGCATCACCAGTCCCAGGCTTACATTCAGAAATACGGTATTCCCATTGAAACCGGCAAAGGCAGAGCCGTTATTGCCGCCACAGGATGAGTAGGTATACAGCATTTCAGAGAAACCGTGGGCACCGCCGTTATGCAGGCTATCCATGACAGAGGGTACTACGGCGGCAAGGCCGCTGCCGACCAGAATTGCAATGGGTGTTGCAAGGCAAACCAGTACCGACCATTTCATCTCATAAGGCTCAATTTTCTTGCCAAGGAATTCCGGTGTACGGCCTACCATCAGACCGGCAATGAACACCGTCAGAATAGCAAAAGCAAGCATACCGTAAAGGCCGCAGCCCACGCCGCCGAAAATAACCTCGCCGAGCTGCATCAGCAGCATAGTCACCATACCGGCAAGCGGCGTGTAGCTGTCATGCATGGAATTTACAGAGCCGTTAGAAGCTGCTGTGGTGAAGGCTGCCCAGGTAGAGGACGCTGCAATGCCGAAGCGAGTCTCCTTGCCCTCCATATTGCCGCCTGCCTGTTCGTCCATTGACATATTGACAACTTCTGAAGTTCCATTATTAAGACGAAGGTATACCGTCTTGTTTTCGGTTTCGATATGGTTGATGTCCGAAACACGTACGGTCTTATACCCGTCACGATAGGGCAACAGGAAACGTTCCCGATAGCGGAACTGGTTCTTCTGCAACGAATCGAAAAGCTGCCGGAGATTTTCGTCAGCATAATTCTTGCCAGCTTTGGTAGCTTTATCTATGGCAGCTTCAAGTTCATCGGCATCCAAAGGCTTCAGAAGATAGTCAAAGCTATTGAACTTGAAAGCCTGTACCGCATATTCATCGTATGCGGTGGTGAATATGATTGGAACGGTTGCCGGAGCATATTTAAGCGCTTCAAAACTCAGGCCGTCAGTAAGGCGGATATCCGCAAGGATGAGGTCTGTTGTTTTGCCTGATTGGAAAAAATCGACCGCCTCTTTGATATTTGTAAGTGGTCCTTCAATTATAAACGTCGTATCAATGTCGTTCAGCAATCTAATGAGACGCATGGCATTGCGCTGTTCGTCTTCAAGAATCAGTATCTTCATAGGGACTGTTTTTTTATGATGGGCAAACTCACCGAATAGAAGTTCTCGGCATTTTCTATCTTGACTTTTTTATCGCAGAGCAACGAATAACGCTCTATTATGTTTTTATGACCCAAGCCGGTCGATTCCATTTTTGAGAGCAAGGGAGATTTAAGGTTGCGCACTGTGATATAGTCGTCAGACAACGTGATGTCAATAAACAACGGATTTTCCATCGAAAAACCGTTATGCTTTATTGCATTCTCCACAAGAAGTTGCAACACGGCCGGGGGAAGGTATCCTTTGCATTCTTTCAGTTCGAGGCTGATGTTCGTGACGACCCCTCCGACGTGGCGCACCTGCATCAGATACAAGTATGATTCAAGGAACTTTATCTCATCTCTGACGGGAATCAGATTCCGGTCCAGATTGGTGATGATGTACCGGTACACTTTCGACAGGTTACTCAGGAACTTGCCGGCAAGTTTGGTATCTTCCTCTATCAATTCCAGCAGGTTGTTGAAGTTGTTGAACATGAAGTGCGGATTAATTTGCAGCTTCAGCGAGTTGAGTTGCGACTGTAAGGCAATCTCCTTCTCCTTCATCAGTGCCATTTCAAGAGCCTGCTTCTCATCGCGCGCCCTGATGTATGACTGGAGGTAGAATGTGTTGGCATAAACGCTTGATATGAAAGTGGCTATCATGGCAAAAGTGTAAGCCCCCTTCATGTTGATCAGTTCGTCAAGAAGCCCGTTGCCGGTTTCATCCCACAAAAGATTGAACAGAGATGTCATGCCGAACGTAACGAGGTTATTCAGCGTCAAAAGACAGGAAGCATAGACAATCACCCACACATAAGATGTTCTGAACGGCAAAATCTTAAAAACAAGGTAAGAGAACCCCAAGGATATGTAGGTAAAGAGCATACACAACAAAAAATCGACGACATAATCGACTGTCGCCATTCCCGGTAATTGGTTGGCGGTTTCGTCATCAAGAATTAACCATATAATAAGGTAGAGGATATAGGAAACGAGCGATAGCAGGAAGCCGTTCCGCCAGTTCATTATTTTTACATTTTCTTTGATCATATTTGGTTGCAAAGTTACTTCATGTTGCAAAGGTACGACTTTGCTTTTTCATTTGATAGGTCGAAACCGGATGAAACAGACAAAACAGCAGTTGAAACAGATAAAAGGAGTGTCGAGACAGATGGTTCTATCATTTATACTGTATTCGATGCTTGCATAATGAACGTAGATTGCCAAAACAGGGTATGATTTTGGTAATCTGTAGGAAGGTGACGCATCAAGAAGCATGGCTTAACTGCCCAAAGATGTGCATCTTTGAAAAGAGCATTTACAATGACATTTCAGAAGCCATTTTAGCTGTTTTATAAATGTTTTTTTCCGTTTCGACTGCATGCCGGTTGTCGGCAAATTGGGTATGGAATATCTTTGCAGCCAAAATTGGCGACTTATGATTATTGAAACAGAACACCTTATCATCAGAGATTTTCAGGAGAAGGATGCCGTTGGTTTGCTGGAATACCTCTCCCATCCGCGTGTCAACTGCTTCGTGAGCGAACGCTTGTGCTCTGAAGAGTCTGCACTGGCTTATATATCCAATACTCCAAAGGAGTTGCTGCGCTATGCCGTGTGCCTGAAGGAAGACGATTTCATAATCGGTGATGTTTTTGCATTGCGTGAAGAAGCCGACACATTCAACGTGGGCTGGCATTTCAACCAACGCTTCGAGGGCAAGGGATTGGCGCATGAAGCGGCAACGGAATTTCTGGATTACCTTTTCCGTGAAGCAGGCGCACGTCGCATCTACGGCTTTGTGGAGGATGACAACCTGCGGTCGAAAAGATTGTGCGAACGTCTCGGAATGAGATATGAAGGATGCATGAAGGAATTCATATCGTTTGTGTGCCATCCCGATGGAACACCACGGTATGAGGACACCTGCATTTATGCGGTATTGAATAAGGAATGGAAAAACAATAAGAACAGATGATGAATAGAAGAACATGGATAGCCGGCATCACGGTAACAAGCCTGCTGGCTGCATTATTGACAGCCTGCAAACAAGAACAGAGGGAACAGGAAATGAGACAGACATTGCCCGTCATGGTGGTTTCTTCCCGGGCAGTTGAATTTCAAGAAAGTTATTCCGCCTCCATCCGTGGGCGGCAGGATGTGGACATAGTACCCCAAGTGTCGGGCCGTATCACCCGCCTGTGTGTGAAAGAAGGGGAGCAGGTTAAGACGGGACAAGTGCTTGCCGTCATCGACCAAGTGCCCTATCAGGCAGCCTTGCGCACCGCACAGGCAAACGTCAGCGCAGCACAGGCAAAAGTGGAAACGGCACGGATCGAGCTGCAAGGCAAGCAAGCCTTGTTTGATGAGAAAGTCATATCCGATTACGAACTCTCTCTTGCCCGCAACGGGCTGGCGGTAGCACTTGCCGAACTCGAACAGGCAAAGGCTCAGGAAACGGATGCCCGCAACAATCTCTCCTATACCGAGATAAAAAGTCCCAGCAACGGAGTGGTAGGCACGCTTCCTTTCCGCATCGGCGCACTTGTCAGTCCCGGCATGACGCAGCCCTTCACGGTAGTTTCCGACAATGCGGAAATGTACGCCTATTTCTCCGTCTCCGAAAACAAGCTGCGTCAGTTCAGGACACAATACGGTTCCATAGACAAGATGATTTCCCAAATGCCGGAAGTCGGCCTGCAACTGAATGACGGCACGTTCTACGGACGGAAGGGACGCATAGAGACTGTCAGTGGCGTGGTCAATGCCACCACCGGGGCGGTGCAAATCAAAGCCCGCTTCCCCAACCCCGACCGTGAGCTGCTGAGCGGCACCATCGGCAATATCGTCCTGCAAGGAGTGGATGCGGATGCCATCCTGCTGCCCAAGACCGCCACCGTGGAATTGCAGGACAAGATTATCGCCTACCGCCTCAGAAACGGAAAGGCCGAAGCAGCCTACCTGACCGTGGACCGTCTGAACGATGGTAACCACTTCGTGGTGAAGCAAGGTGTGTCCGTGGGCGACACCATCATCACCGAAGGGGTAGGACTTGTAAAGGAAGGAATGATTGTTACACCTAAAAACGTAACCCCATGAATCTACGATTTTTCATAGACCGCCCGGTATTCTCGGGCGTTATTTCCGTGGTGATTGTCTTGATGGGACTCATCGCCATCAAAGTGCTCCCGGTGGAGCAATATCCCGACATTGCACCGCCTACTGTCAACGTGTTCTGTACCTATCCCGGTGCGAATGCCGAAACCGTGCAGAAAGCGGTAATCGTCCCGCTTGAGGAAGCCATTAACGGAGTGGAGGACATGATCTACATGACCTCTACCGCATCCAACACGGGCGATGCTTCCATCAACATCTATTTCAAGCAGGGTGCCAACGCGGACATGGCGGCGGTAAACGTGCAGAACCGTGTGAATGGCGCGTTAAGCCAGCTTCCGGCGGAAGCCACCAAAAGCGGCGTCACGACAGAGAAACAGCAGAATGCCGAGCTGATGACTTTCGCGCTTTACTCACCCGACGACCGTTTCGACCAGACTTTCCTGAACAATTACATGAAAATCAATGTCGAGCCACGGGTGAAACGTATAGGCGGTGTCGGAAAGGCACAGCTGTTCGGCTCGAACTACAGTATGCGTTTGTGGCTCAAACCGGACAAGATGGCGGGGTACGGGCTTATCCCGGATGATATTTCGGCGGTATTGGCACGGCAGAACATTGAGGCCGCCACCGGTTCTTTCGGACAGAACTCCGACGGGGCAAACGAGTACACGATGAAATACCGGGGCAGGCTCTCGACTGCGGAAGAGTTCGGCGAACTGGTGGTCAAGTCCCTGCCCGGCGGCGATGTATTGCGATTGAAAGAGGTCGCGGATATAGAGCTGGGCGATGAGTATTACAATTATTCATCCGAAGTGAACGGACATCCGGCAGCCATGATGATGATAAACCAGAAATCCGGTTCGAACGCATCAAGCACCATCAATGAGATACACGAGGTACTCGATGACCTCAGCCGCGATTTGCCCGAAGGGGCAGAGTTTGTGGTGCTTACCGACACCAACAAGTTCCTGAATGCCTCCATCCATTCTGTCATCAGGACGCTTATCGAGGCGATACTTTTAGTCATCGTGGTGGTGTATGTGTTCTTACAGGACATCAAGTCCACGCTGATTCCCACGATTTCTATCTTCGTGTCCATCATCGGAACGTTTGCCGTAATGTCACTGATAGGCTTTTCCATCAACCTGCTTACGCTTTTCGCCCTTGTGCTTGCCATCGGTACGGTAGTGGACGATGCCATCGTAGTGGTAGAGGCGGTGCAGGCGAAGTTCGACGAGGGCTATCAGTCGCCGGTGCTTGCCGCCGATGATGCCATGAAGGGCGTGTCGTCGGCCATTCTGACCTCCACCCTTATTTTCATGGCGGTGTTCTTCCCTGTGGGCATGATGGGCGGTACTTCAGGGGCGTTCTATACGCAGTTCGGTATCACGATGGCGGTTGCCGTGGGCATTTCGGCCATCAATGCCTTCACCCTTTCTCCGGCATTGTGCGCCCTGCTGCTGAAGCCTTACATTGACGAGCACGGGAACACGAAGAACAACTTCGCGGCACGCTTCCGCAAGGCATTCAATGCGGTTTTTGACCGTTTGAGCCGTCGTTATGTGCGCGGTGTGCTATATGTCATTCATCGCAGGTGGCTGCTGTGGGGCACTATCGCGGTATCGTTCGGGCTGTTGGTGCTTTTTGTCAATACGACCAAGACCGGACTTATTCCTGAAGAAGATACAGGCACGGTCATGGTCAGCATGAACACGAAACCCGGTACATCCATGGCGCAGACCGGCAAAACCCTAAAACGTATAAACAGCCGTCTTGACAGTATCGCAGAGATTGAATACAACGGTACTGTGGCAGGCTTTTCTTTCAGTGGCTCGGGACCTTCGCAGGCCATGTCTTTTCTCACTCTCACGGATTGGGACGAGCGCAAAGGGGAAGGGCAGTCGGTGAACGATGTAATAGGCCGTATTTATGCCGCCACCGCCGATATTCCCGATGCCACCGTATTCGCCATGTCGCCCCCGATGATTGCCGGATATGGGATGGGCAACGGTTTTGAACTGTACTTGCAGGACAAAAACGCCGGAGACATAACCGCCTTCAGCCAAGTGACCGACCGGTTTGTGGAAGCGTTGTCGGGCAGACCGGAGATCGGTGAGGTCTATTCATCGTTCGCGGCTGATTATCCGCAATACTGGGTGGATATAGATGCTGCCAAATGCGAACAGTCCGGTGTGTCTCCTTCCGATGTCCTGTCAACACTCTCGGGATATTTTTCGGGAGAATATGTATCGAATTTCAACCGCTTCTCAAAACTGTACCATGTCACCATGCAGGCTCCTGCCGAATATCGCATGGACACCGAATCGTTGGACGGCATGTATGTCCGTACTTCCGACGGCTCCATGTCGCCGTTGAGCCATTTTGTCCGTCTTACCAAGACCAACGGTCCGTCGGACCTGACCCGCTTCAATATGTTCAATGCCATTTCCATCAGCGGGTCGCCGGCAACAGGATACAGTTCGGGACAGGTATTGAAGGCCATAAGGGAAACTGCCGACCACGTTCTCCCGTCAGGTTACACCTACGAGTTGGGAGGGTTGTCGCGCGAAGAAAGCAATACGACGAACAATGCCGTGTGGATATTCGTGCTGTGCATGGTCTTGATATACCTCATACTGTGTGCCCTCTATGAAAGCGTGTTCATCCCGTTTGCCGTGTTGCTGTCCGTGCCTTGCGGTTTGATGGGCAGCTTCCTGTTCGCGGGACTGTTCGGGCTGCTGACCGAATATGTCGGCAAGCGGCGGTCGGAAGGCATGACCCTCGCGCAGGCGGCATACAGTGCGGCAAAGGTTCGCCTGCGCCCCATCCTGATGACCGTATTGTCTATGGTGTTCGGACTCGTTCCGCTGATGATGGCTCATGGTGTGGGTGCCAACGGCAGCCGCTCGCTCGCCACGGGCGTAATCGGAGGTATGATAGTAGGTACGCTGGCACTGCTGTTCCTCGTACCGTCACTGTTCATCACATTTCAATATATTCAAGAACGGATTAAACGTAATTAAATGAAGAAGATCATCTTATTTACCATATCAACCTTGATGCTTACCGGCTGTGGCACATACAGCCGGTATCATCGGGCTGACATTCCGACAGAGAAGCTGTACCGGAACATCCCGGCTGGCATTGATACAACAACGCTTGCATCCATGTCATGGCGGGAGATGTTTACCGACCGTAAACTTCAGTTTTTGATTGAGACAGGACTCCGGCAGAATACCGACCTCAATGTGGCACGCCTGCGAGTGGAAGCGGCAGAAGCCGCCCTGATGACAGCCAGACTGTCGTACCTCCCTTCATTGGGAATCAGTGCGGAAGGCAGTGGAAACAAATATGACGGAGCTACGGCAAAGGCGTACAATGTGGGAGCGTCCGCAAGTTGGGAGCTTGAATTATTCGGCAAACTTACGGCAGCAAAGCGTGGTGCGGTTGCCGCATTGCAAGGAAGTCGTGACTACCGGCAGGCCGTACAGACACAGCTTGTCGCTACGATAGCGGACAGTTACTATACCCTCGCCCTGCTTGATGCGCAAAAGGTGATAAATCATCGGACTTTGGAAAACTGGCAGGCTACCGTGCGCACACTTGAAGCGTTGAAAAAGGTGGGCAAGGCGAATGATGCCGGTGTGTTGCAGGCAAGGGCAAACGTGATGCAGCTGGAATCATCGCAACAGGCTATATGCAAAAGTATCTCTGAGACAGAAAACGCCTTGTCGGCGATACTTGCCATGCCGTCGCACTCGATTGAGCGGAGCGATTTGGCAGAAGCGTCTTTCCCCGATACAATCTCTGTCGGAGTTCCTTTGCTGTTATTATCCAATCGTCCTGATGTTCGTCGGGCTGAAATGGAACTGGCTCAAGCGTTCTACGCCACCAATGTAGCCCGCTCGGCCTTCTACCCCAATATCACTCTTTCGGGTACATTGGGCTGGACCAACAATGGAGGCGGGGTAATCACCAATCCCGGTCAGTGGCTGTTCAATGCAATCGCTTCGCTGACACAGCCGTTATTCAACCGTGGAACAAATATCGCTAATTTGAAAATTGCTCAAACCCGTCAGGAAGAAGCCAGATTGTTATACCAACAGTCATTACTGAACGCGGGGAAAGAGGTGAACGATGCCTTAACCGCATGGCAGACGGCAAAATCGCAATTTGAAATAAACACCCATCAGGTTGAAACCTTGCGTGAAGCTGTGCGAAAGACGGAACTGTTGATGCGCCATTCCGGTACCACCTATCTGGAAATATTAACTACCCAACAGTCACTCCTTGAAGCAGAGACAAACCGGTTGCAAACCAGCTTTGACCGCATACAGAGTATTATCAAACTTTATCATGCACTGGGAGGTGGAATATAAATTAGAATCGGGTATCGAAAATACCTTTTGACATTGATTACGGAATCAGAATTGCAATGGAAGTTATTAGTGGGACATGGAAAAGTTGTATCATTTTTGAGCTAAGCGATGGGGCTAAATGTCCGAGCAAATTACACAAATTGTTTCCTGAAGCCAATGCTCGTGTTATAAATCAGCAATTAAAGAAATTGGAAATGTATGGAATCATAGAGAAGAAAATATTTGCGGAACTTCCCCCACATTCCGAATACTCGATTACTCCGATAGGTGAAACCCTTTTGCCTATCATTGAGAAACTGGAAGAGTGGGGCAATTTCTTTCGTCCCAATATGGAAAAAATATTAGGAATGTCAGCAGACAAAATGTAATTCATTCCTTTGCTTATATATTACACAGTAATAAATTGCATAAATACATGAAAACAAGATATTTCGAGAAGACATTGAAACAGGTGAACGGCAGGTGCAAAGCTCCCGTGGCAGAGAAAACTGCCGGTTGTACAGGTATGTCGGAATAACCTTATCCCAATGAATATGGAAGCAAAGCTCTGGTTCATGGTTTTGTGCGGCCTTGCAGTCCTGCTGTCGTATCTTGCCGGTTTCTGGCGACGGAAGACTGCAGCTGCTGCGTTCGCAGCAGCACGAGCAGCCGCTACCGCCAAAGAGCGCGACCGTTATTGCCGTCTGGCGGTACTGGCGGGCCATCGGGAAGCCTGCCTCATGTTCTGTTTCGCCCGTTCGGACTTTTTCGAGGACCATCAGCCGCTCAAGCCGTTCAAATCGCACGGAATAAAAGTCGCTTTCTATGGGTATTACTATCCTTCACGGTACGCCGACCTGATCGACGATGAACAGCGGGCGTTCTGCTGTTCCCTCTACCAGTTCAAAGAGGGCGAAAATCACGGTATCGAGTTTTTTAAGGCGTGCATGTCCGTCTTGAATTTGGCCGATGCCCCTTACCACATCCTGTTTATGCCGTGCAGCGACGAGTTCAAGTATGCCCGGCGATTCAAACGGCTCGACTGGTACATCACAACCCACCGGCCGGACCTAAGTTCGGGCTTATATGATGTCGATGTGTTCGAGTCACGCGACAGCTTGCACGAGGCGAAAGGCGGCGAAAACCGTATCCTCGAAAGGAACTACCGTATCACGGGGAATATCGAAGGGAAACAGATTATCATCGTGGACGACGTGCTGACAAGCGGACAGAGTATGGCCGACTACAAGGAGGAGATAGAAAGGTGCGGCGGCAAGGTGGTGGCGGCCATCTTCTATGGAAAAACCGTTACCCGGCCGCCTCTGCTTCTGATAAAGGCGCACGTGTGGGGTGGCTGCATCGTGAACAAAATCAAGGAACTGACGAAATGAAAGAATGACTATTGTTGAAATTCGTTTGAACATCATCGGGAAAAAGCCTTATCCTTTTTATCAAGGGGTGGTAGAAAGGGGACTTGAACACTTGGAAACGGTTTTGGAACATTGGAAAAAGAATATATGACATGGAAATAAAACTTATTACTTCTAACAAGAAACAATTCTTGGATTTGCTGTTGTTGGCAGATGAACAAGAAAGCATGATAGACAAATATCTGGAACGAGGTGAGATGTTTGCCCTCTATGATGACGGTCTGAAGGCTATCTCTGTAGTGACGTGTGAAGGAGAGGGTATTTACGAAATAAAAAACATAGCCGTTTGTCCCTCCTCCCAACGCAAAGGATACGGAAAACGGCTGGTTGATTATCTCTTTGGATACTATCAGGGCAGATGTTCCGTCATGCTTGTCGGTACGGGAGATACGCCATCTACACTCTCTTTCTACGAACATTGCGGCTTTCGTATCTCACACCGACTGAAAAATTTCTTCACGGATAATTACGATCATCCGATTTATGAGGATGGAAAGCTGCTTACCGACATGGTGTACTTGCGGAAAGATTTCTCTTAATTCATATTTTGAATGGAATCTCATTTTTCACATCATTTATTATAAGTGATTTGTGATTATTGAATTATATCTCTATTTTTGGAAACGTAATTTTAATTTTCCCGAAAAACCAAGAATAATAGGGACAAGTATTTTTAGTCATTACATTAAAACATTATAATTTATGAAGAAAATCGTATTGACTTGTGTCCTCGTTTTTTCAGCCTGCTGTGTGACCCTGTTTGCACAAAAGGACAAAAAAGAAAAGGAAACAGTGAAAATAGAATGTTGTTGCGAGGACTGTACCTGCCGCAAGTGTAAATGCGATACGGACTGCTCGGAATGCAGAGGTTGTCGCAAGAATGAAGAATGCAGAAGTTGCGTAGATTGTGATCATGAAGGTCGTTGCTGCGATTATCATCGTCATCACAAGAAACACAGAAGAGGCGGATGTTGCGGAGGATGTTAAACAATCGCTGCCCCAAATTATAAAAAGTGAGGTTGTTCACTTCAAACCGGCACAACCTCACTTTTTATGCGCAAAGAGGCGATGTCTCCGTATGCGGTCATTCCAACCAATGGAATCTTGAACAAAGCCTCCCAAATTTTCAACTGGCAATCCGTTTCTTTCAAATGCCGTTTTATCTCTCCGGTCCTGCATGAAAATAAACAGGGCGTTCTGCCGTATGCCATCGCATTTTGTGTAGAACCGGGTGTGCTCAATCTCCAAGAGACTTTCTTAAAAACAAGTTTCATTACTTGTTTCCTTTTCTCACCCTATATCCTGTCCACAGACACCATACGCATCCTCCTCCCACGAGGAAGACAAACACGTAAGTAGCCACGCTGCCTATGAACACCCGTCCGCTGTGTACTTCCAAAGCGAAGTTCCAAAGCGACATGGGTTGTGTGGAGAGTTCGCCGGGCTGGGCAAGTGCATCCGTTCCCTCGTAATATTCCACCACGCATTCCTTTCCCTTGAAATCCGCACTGTAACCCGAAACGGCAAACTTGCCGAAAGGAGGACCGGCTGTATCTTCGGCTTCTTCTCCCGTGAAGTAGTCCGTTACCCAGCCCTGCTGTCTGTCCCAAACGAACAGGCCGCTGAACGAACCGGCCAGCCAGTTCCCCTGCTTATCCTTTTGCCAGACATTCAGCCCCATGACACTGACCGGGGGAGCTTCCTCCGCCTGCACCGGAACGGCATCC